>Ga0315913_1008777_pt1 | contig 11936 bp, 6 predicted proteins | sample MpolsnodulesMG_FD_207736 | JGI IMG/M metagenome (GOLD analysis project Ga0315913, IMG submission 207736) | Medicago polymorpha root nodule microbial communities from Los Angeles, California, United States - small nodules | ecosystem: Host-associated > Plants > Roots > Nodule | place: USA... | reverse complement strand
CTCCAGCTCAAACGAAACAATCTATTCCTTTAACTGAACCATCCACAAAAGCTAATTCATTGGAAAAGATGGAGAAATTAGAGTCAAAGGAAAAGGATATTGAATTGTTAGAATCAAAGTCATTGTTGGAAAATGATACCAAGAAGGAGCAATCGGTTCCTCTAATTCAAACATCGAAGGATGCAAGTTCATTGAAAACGGTGACTGAGAAGTCAGAATCAACGGTGTTGTCAGAAACTGATATCAGGAGTCCAACATCCAAGGTCGATAATAAACAAATTAGTCCCTTAATTGAACCCTCCATTGATGCAAAATCAATTAAAAAGAAGATTGACCCTCAACAATTGCAGGTTTCACTTCAGCTACCAACCCAATCTAAAATAATTTCTCCACGGACACATCAAGCTATTCGACCTGCTTCTACTTCTGCTTCTTATTCTCCTACCTCCTTGCTAGGTTCGCCTGTAGCCATCTCAAGATATCAGAATTCACCATCAGCTCTCGGAATAACAACCGTGTTGCAAGATCATACACCAATGGATATCAAAGAAGAAGTCACTCATGCAGCGTCGGTATCTCCTCGTTCAGACTCAAAGGTGCCAAAGTCTGTAGAGCCTTGTTCTACAAGTATTCCTACAACATCATCATCACCGGAATTGCTTCCATCTTCGCCATTGAAGTCTTCAGACCCAAAGGTGCCAAAGTCTGTAGAGCTTTGTTCTACAAGCATTCCTACAACATCATCATCATTGGAATTGCTTCCATCTTTGCCATTGAAGTCTTCAGACTCAAAGGTGTCAAAGTCTGTAGAGCTTTGTTCTACAAGTATTCCTACAACATCATCATCACCGGAATTCCTTCCGTCTTCGCCGCTGAAGTCTTCAGACTCAAAGGCGCTAAAGTCTGTAGAGCCTTGTTCTACAAGTATTCCTACAGCATCATCACCACCAGAATTTCTTCCATCTTTGCCGTTGAAGTCTTCAGACTCAAAGGCGCTAAAGTCTGTAGAGCTTTGTTCTACAAGTATTCCTACAACATCATCACCGCCGGAATTGCTTCCTTCTTCGCCGTTGAAGACTTTAGACTCAAAGGCGCTAAAGTCTGTAGAGCCTTGTTCTACAAGTATTCCTACAACATTATCACCTGAATTGCTTTCATCTTCGCCGTTGAAGTCTTCATCAGTGGATCCTCTTGCTGCCATGGAAAAGACTTTTAAACCCATTATTCCTATTCCTCCACCTCCTCCTCCTCCTCAGCAAAGTGAAAACTCAATGCATGATACAAATCAGATATCATCATCTATTCCTCCTCCCCCTCCTCCTCCGTTCCTTCCTGAAACATCTTTTTCCACTGTAGAAAATTCATTAAAACATCCTCCTCCTCATCCACCACCTCCACCACCACCACCTCCATCTTCAACCGGACAAACATCGTCATCTTCAATACCTCCTCCTCTACAGAGTATGAACAACTCTGTTGCTATGTCTGGTCCTCCTCCTCCACCTCCACCACCAAGACAACCAGGCACCACACCTGGTTCCACTTCTACACCATTAGCGCCGCCACCACCTCCTCCACCTGGTTTTGCAATCCAAAATTCTCTGTCTAAAGGCCCTGCAAATATTCCACCCGTTCCCCCACCTCCTTCTCCTTCTGCCAATGGATTATCAAACTCTGCTGCCTCACCACAGTCTCGTGCAATTCCTGGACCACCTGGAACTGCACCTCCAATTCCTGGACCACCTGGGAATGTGCCTCCAATTCCTGGCCCACCTTCCGGTGCATTTGGCGCAAAGGGACGCGGATTACTACGTACTAATGCGAAAACTCAAACTAAAAGAAGCAATCTGAAACCTTACCATTGGTTAAAGTTAACAAGGGCCATGCATGGTAGCTTGTGGGCTGAGACACAGAAACTTGATGAAGCTTCTAGGTATGAATTAGTATGTGTTAAGACTTTTGTAACTGAAGTTATAAAATCCGAGCTTATGTAAATTTACTTATTCTCTTATTCTAACTTTTTGGTGTTAGGGCTCCAGAGTTTGACATGTCAGAACTTGAGACTCTTTTCTCTGCAAATAATCCCAGTTCTAATCATGAAAAAGGAGGAAAATCAAATCGCCGTGGCTCGAGCCAAAAACCTGACAAAGTTCAACTAGTACGTTTTTTCTTTTTAATTTCACTAATATCCCTGTCCACCCCAATTACTTCAGATATAAACTAAACTCCACTTTTACAAAAGGCAACTAACAGTTGGTTTTTCATCTTGATTTTTTTGTCCTTGTGACAAAAAGTCCTATATCCGTTCTACTCTGTGCTATAAATAAACTCATAAGTATAAGATTTTAATTTTCAAAATAAAAGCATTAGAAGTGTCATTAGATAGCAGTAATAGCCGGGCTATAGTGTTATAGCATAGAAGAACTTGAACAAATCACTATTGTTTTGCGTTACGCTATTTATTAAACAATGTTGTCATATAGAGGCTATAGCTGTACTACAGAACTATTGTGTAGCGGAATTTGAACAAACAATTTTCCACGATCTGCGATTGATAAAACTAAGAAGTTAACATTTTTAAATAACAGCATTCCAGTTTACTCCATTTTGTACTCTGCTTTTTCTTGAATTCACAAATGTATGTATTATTTTTTTTTCAAACATAGGAACTAGATGATGATTTAATTTCTTGTTAGGCTAGTGAATTGATTGCAACCCTCCTGTGTAGGTTTTATTTAGGCTCTTGACTATTTCTTGTTAGGGCTTATAGATTTTGAGCTCTCTTGATAGAATATTAATGTCATCTTGCAGATTGAACTCAGGCGGGCGTATAACTGTGAGATTATGCTTACAAAAGTTAAAATCCCATTGCCTGATTTAATGGTGAGATATTCCTTATAATATTTATTTACAAGTAAATGATAAGAGCATCTTGCTTTTAATTCAATTTGTCAAAAAGGCATTTCTCATTTTCTCCAATAACAGAAATACGTTTACAAACAATGTTATGCTTTATACCATTGGCTTTCAGGGTCATGTTCTCGCATTGGACGATTCCGTGTTATATGTTGATCAGGTTGAGAACCTCATAAAGTTCTGTCCGACTAAAGAAGAGATGGACCAGCTCAAGGTATCAAGCCCGTTTTTCTCGCCAACCAGAACTTTGTGTTGTGAGGGAAGCACCGACAACTTAGCAACAATATATGTCTATTTAAGCTATAATCACTTTTTATATGCAGGCATATACTGGAGATAAGGAAAATTTGGGGAAGTGTGAACAGGTGAATGGAATTTTACTGCATTTTACTCCTTTTTCCCCTCTTAAAGAAACTTTTTATGTTTATATGGCTGGTCTAGCATTAATGATACAACAAAAAATTACTCCATCTGTCCCATATTATAAGTCGTTTAAGGTTTTGGCACATAAATTGAGAAATGCAATTAATATCATATGTTTCATAAAAAATATTCTGAACTTTCCTAAACTACCCTTTACTCTTTCATATTAATTACAAGAACTGAAAATGAGAAATAAAGAATAATTAAGCTCCTGTTTATCCAAACAAAGCCTAAGTGTATAATATGGAAAAAATATTATTACTACATTGATGTTATAGATCAACGTATAAAATAAGGCAATTTGTATTTGCTAAAATGACTTATAATATGGGATGGAGGGAGTATTCAGTAGTGAATCATGTAATGGTCAACTGTTTCCTGTGGACCAGTGTTGTGTAAAAATTATGGCCAATTGGCTAGTGATCAACTTTGTTGTATCATGTATAGTTTTTGAAAATCACCTTCAAGATTGCTTGTTTTTTAACTTAATTTTATTTTCATTTACCTTTTTCATTTTGTGATAGTTCTTCTTAGAGTTAATGAAGGTTCCAAGAGTGGAAAGCAAGCTAAGAGTTTTCTGTTTTAAGATGCAATTCTGCTCCCAGGTCAGTAGACAAGCCAGCAATACTTTTGGTTATAAAACAATTATGTTTTCATATCGTTTTGAAATTTAGCCGCCCTGGTGCACTTTGCTATATATATGTAGGTTTCAGAGCTCAAAAGGGACTTGAATATCGTAAATTCTGCATCTGAAGAGGTAAGTCATTTATGTTTTTCTTTTAAATGTACTGAGTTTAATTTTGATACACTATCAGTGTAAAATGTTTAACATTGTTAGCAAATCAAAACCAATCATATGTCTGACTTTAGGAGTGATAATTAAAGTCTTAACGTTTTTATTGATCTGACAGTTCTGATTGATTAACAGTTTAAAAAATCTTTACACTGACTATGTATATGAATTAAATCCCTATTCTATTATCCAAGTCAACATCCCTTTCTCTTCAGCTTTCATTGTAATGTGTATCAGATAAGGAATTCAGTCAAATTGAAAAGAATCATGCAGACCATTCTTTCTCTTGGCAATGCTTTGAATCATGGAACTGCAAGAGGTAAATTGAAGCTTTAGCATTTGCTATTTCACTGTCATGAAGCATATGTTGATATAGATTCAAGCCCTAGATTTTTTTTTTTTTGAAATCTAACATGAACGTTTTGGCTAGTCTAAGTTATATAATTTATGTGCATCTTGTAGTTAGTATTCAACATTTACTTTTGGTCTCTAGATGACTAATGTTTTATTGGAAAACAGCGCCATATTAGTCTTAATTGATTTCTCAATAGGTAATTTATATGATTGCTGTAGGTTCTGCTGTTGGGTTCCGTTTGGATAGTCTTCTTAAACTCACTGATACACGAGCCCGAAACAACAAAATGACCCTCATGCATTATCTTTGTAAGGTAAACACTCATTATCCTGAAATTCCAATATGAAATGTTTCTGCATAAGAAGTTTAGTTTCTCATCACAAGTATAATTATTGTTTCCTTAATAACATCTTTATTTCGTAGTGTTGTATTAATTATTCGTTTCTATGGTTGGTAGGTGCTTGCTGAAAAGCTTCCGGAACTTTTAGATTTCTCCAAAGACCTGGTCAATTTGGAGGGTGCAACCAAGGTATCTTTGTTTATTCTTCTGTTATATCATATGGTTCCTGTTTATTCTCATTTGGATTTTGGTGTATGCTGAGTTAGAATCATGTATTTCCATACAGATACAATTGAAATATTTGGCAGAAGAAATGCAAGCTATTAGTAAAGGACTGGAGAAAGTAATTCAAGAATTGTCTGCATCAGAGAATGATGGACCCGTGTCAGAAGTCTTCTGCCAGGTACAACCTATAGCAGGTCATCTAAATTTGTTCAGTAAAATGTCCTACCAGAAAGTAGTTACGAGCGGTTAACTTTGGAGTTTCCTTTATAGAAATAGTATAGATGATAATGGAATGGAACTCCATGGAAATTGCAATTGAGTAATGCTCATCTTGGTCAATTATGCTGCCAAATATATATAGGATTAAGTGATTAACAGTTAATAATGATTTGAGTTAAGAATTATCCTGGGAAAAAGTTACCCGTTTGTTATTTGCAGCTTATGATAAAATATTTAGCATTACCTTAAAATAATGTTATTTTCACTTGGTAATGTTCAGATTCTGAAAGAATTTCTCAGTGATGCTGAAGCTGAAGTGAGGTCTTTGGCTCAGCTTTATACCAATGTGGTATGGATTTTGGTCATTTCCTCTTTAGCATAGTTTTGTGCTTAAATGGTGAATTCAAGATATGACAAAAGATGTGTCTGAAATTCTGAATCTGAATGCACCAGGGTAGAAATGCAGATGCATTAGCGTCATACTTCGGAGAAGACCCACAACGTTGCCCATTTGAACAAGGTAAATAGCTATTTTCGACCAGTCTATATTATCATTTGTCTTCCCCATTACGTCACATGTTTATTTTTATTTTTTGAACGTAGTTTTGAAATTGGTTGTTGATCTCAACGAATTTGAATACGATTATTGCCTTAAGGGATACCAGTGTTTTTAATTGTTATTCCCTCGACATTATACTACCATGCAGAAGGGAACTAGCCTGTCTGCTTTTCTCGGTAAAAATAATGAATGGTACAAAATTTTACGTGGTTATTTAAAAAAGTTCAGTTATTTGATTGGATTATGGACAAAACGGTAAATAAAATTGGTTAAATGAAGGGTTAAATTGAAAAGAAAAAGAGTTACACCAAAGTTTGATATCTCCTTTAGCCATAAACGGGAGTTGGAAAAAAACGGCAAACTAATCTCATTTTTAAAATCTTATGATAGTTCAAATCACAATACTACCATACTGTATTGCCATCTCTTAAAGAAACCTTATTGAGAAATCAAAGTGAAATTTTCTCTTTATAAAAATGCACTTAGTGAAACCCTTCCTAAGATTTCTGGAAGCTATCAAAATGCACGAGAAAATGGCAATTATGATCCAAAGAAATTCATTATTTGACATTAAAATCATCATAGAAATCTTTTTGGTTTTCTTATTTTTGCATCCATCTATAGTTGTAGCTACTCTGATGAACTTTGTGAGGATGTTCATCCGAGCACACGACGAAAATGTCAAGCAGATTGAATATGAAAAAAAGAAAGCAGACAAGGAAGCAGCAGAAAATGAAAAGTCGAAGCTAGCTAGAAATGAATCTGGACATATGATGAGGACCTCCATCAAGAGTGGTAATATTAAATAGGCCTCAAGCTTCTGAAAATTTTGCAACCGGTAAATTTTGTGTATTCAGCCATAGCGATGTAAATGCTGATCCGATGGTGTTTTTTTCCTACATAAGATAGAGTAGCATTTAACTTTTATTTTAACTAGAGCATTTAGAGGCACCAATGCTGAGAGTTTACACCCTTCTGCTACATGCACTGATGTAGACAAATGATTTTGTAAATATCAAGGTTGGTTAGAATACAAGTTACTCATTTTACTGAGTTTTTTTGTTAGAAATTTCTCATGTAACATTTGCTTTATTTTGTTTATTTTCCTTTCATTCTTTGTGTCATGTAATCAAAATGAACAAACAATATTAAAAAACACAAGTACTTATCATGTAAGTGCTTATGTATAAGCTATTTCTTGTACAAAACATAAAATAAAGCCAAATTATTTTCATGTAAGTTATAAGCTGTTTTCATTAGTTGTTGTGCGTTTATGGAAATAAGTTGAAAATAGCTTATGGACATGTCATTGGTTGTTTAATAAGCTCTCCCAAATAGTCTCCAAGTGCTTATACAAAGAGACAAACTCAAATAAGGCAATCCAAACATGTCGTAAGTAAATTTTCTTCACTTTTGGTGATACCAGCCTACAATATTACTGAACTACAATTTATCCTCATTATCCATATTTTGATACTATCTAAGTACTGGAATAAAACACTTTACACTTGTATTTTGTTTTTGAGTTTAGAACAAGAACCATTCGTTTCACTCTTCTGAAAGATTCAAATCGAGATTTAGACCTTGTCGCTTATGTTCTTGATTAGTGATTGTTTGAGCAACTGCTTCAGCTAATGCTGCAGTGAAATCAGGATCATTGATTAGGGAACTTGCATATTCTTCAATTTTCATGTGCCTTCCAAAGCCAAACTGTTGCATAACATCCTCACAAAGTCTAGTGTTTGTGGCTTTTTTGTCATTCAACGTTGTTGGTAATTTATTATTAGAGATTGATGAACCTTTAGGTGTGGATGAAGATGGTTTGAATGACTCATTAGGGACACCATGGTTGTGCTCTCCATCATATGTTGCAACAAGGATAGACCTATCATGTATGCATTTTTGCACCTAAAATTAGTAAATGAAGTAAGGTTAGAATCTCTTTAAACTACAATTTTTCATTGAATAACCTTATAATAACCTTGTAAGCTTTCTTGAAATCATATACATATCCACATGAATTATGTAATAAATGAATTTTAAAATATGTTTATTATATATTGCATATATACCTTCTTTTTTGCGGGGCAACTAGGAGCCATGGAACACCTAAAGTAAGCTCTAGGAGAAGCATTGTCTTTGGTAACCTTTTGACCATACTTCCTCCATTGATAGCCATCTTTTATTATCTATATATTAAAAAAAAATCAATAATTGATATTAAAAAATGTAATTTGAGACTCAAAATATCAACAATTAGTTGATTATTTTTATCAATGAGTGATATGATTTTATGTATTCTTTAAAGTGATTTGCTCAAATTTTGTGATAATTTGAGATTAATAAATTAATTTGATACACAACAAATTAGTGATAATGAAGCATACCAAACTTTCATTATTAGGTTGAGTTCGTACAAAGACTTGTAGTGGCTTTTGTGCTGTGGGAATCTCTAGTCTTGCTCTTTTGCTTGAATCAATGATAGGTATTGACCCAATTTGATGATTTGAACTTATGATGATTCCCCTATGTTCTTCCTTTTTGATATCTTGAAGATGGGATTCAAGCTTTGTGCACTTGATACTCATAACTTCAAGCATGAATCTTAGAGTATTGTTCTCCTCTCTCACTTGTTGTAACTCTAGTTCAAGAGTTTCCACCTTAACACATCAAAATTGTTAATTAATTATGAGGTTTTAGAATTAGTTGCATGCATGTGTTCCTAATAAGCAAAATTAAAAGATGTAAGTAAAAAATAAAACAAAAAACATGTTCTTACTAAGTATAATAAGAAACCAGTAATTAGTTACCTTTTCATCCATTCTAATAGCCATTTGAAGTTAAACAACCTTCAATAAGAGATGAAAGGAATTTCTCTTATTATATTGGCTACATGTAAGGTGATATGCTAATAAAAATAACATATGGAAGACCCTTATTTATATATAAAATAAAATTTAAATTTAGAGTATAGTAATTGAATAGGGTGGTTGAAGAGTTATAAGATGAAAGAAAATATGATTCTCAATTTTTTGAATCACATGAAAAAAGAGATGTGTCTATCCCGTGTAGGGTCTTTTTTTGCTTTTTTCTGAATTTGTGTAGGGTCTTTCTCTTAGTTAGTAAGTACTAGTTCGTAGTATATTGTTCAATTCAAACTCACGTGTTAGAAAAATCAAATGATGGGATGTATATATAAAAAACAAACAAAGAATTTTGATATATTAATGCTTTGAAAAATGTCACGATGTGCCAATAGTTAATAGTTTTATTCATTTGGAAATATATAACGTAGGGCTTATGATCTCATCTTGATGACATAAGCTAGTTTGTTGAACACTTTTTCTGTTTGAAAAGAAAGTTTTCTTTTGATTTTCCATGATAATGTCCCCAAACGTGTTTCTTGGGTTCAAAGATAATTAATACTAATACTACTACACTCCAACAAGTCTTTGTTTAAGCATCATTAGATAGTGATTTATACACCAAAATGGTAGTGGTACATAAAAACAAAATGAAAAATGATTCTCATGATAATGTTAATGTCATCAACTATCTCTAGTGCAACTTGATTTATTGTCTTTGAAATATTCATCGAATTGGCATAAATTGTGAACAAGACAAGATCCCAATCCTCTAGGACAAAGTTGAGGTTCCTTTCATGAATTTAAAAATAAGTTGTGGTTGATTTACCACTTCATACTTTTCATTTAATAAAAAATTATTAAACAATCACGATAGAAGAAGGTAAATTAATTAATATTTATTGTAAAAAAAAAAATTAATACTTCTATATAATTTAAAAAGTGTAAATCGAGTATCTCTCTACTTACAACTGCATAGACCAATCATTCGAGCCGATAAAACTTTAATAGATGTCAAAACTCGTCCTAAAAAATTTAACACCGTTATATTCGAACAAAATCTAAAAAATGACTTGTATTAGGGACCCTTTTGCAATTTGATTTAGTCATGTATGGGGATGACCATAAATAGTGGAGATGGTACGATAGGCTGCGAAAATGAGTAAAGGATTCTAAAGAAAGTATTTGTTTACACTGAAAAATCATTAGTCTTTGAATCACTTTAAATAATAATCTAATTCACATTAATTAAGCACTTTATTACTAAAGTAGAATCAGTCCTTGAACGTAACTCAATACTAGAACTTTGGTATCATTTCAACCCATTGCAATATATAATTATTATAACAACGGGATGAAAAATAGGAGCTAACTGCTAACGTGTTTGTTAATCAGCTTTTTTTATTGTGTTTTGTTGTATATATGAGTTTGTATAATATTTATTTTATCTTAATTAAATTAAACTCATTTGTTTCAATTTTATATTATTTATACTAGTGAAAAGACAGGCACGTAACGTTTGAAAATTATGAACTGTGTTTTTTTAATTTTGATTTTGATTAAAACTAAAAATATACAAAAAAAACTAAATATAAATGTTTGTTGCTTTCAAGTTATAACAAATCAAACTAATCATGATACATCAACGATATAACAAAAAAATATAATCTAATTTTTTTTTAATGACTCCAAATCATCACCATAATTATCACATTTATCATCACCATAATTAAATAAACATCACCTTTATCATCACCATAATTAAAAGTCACTATTTTCATCACAAAGTATAAATATACATCACCATAATTTAAATAAACATCATCATTGTCATCAGCCTTATAAAATAGACATCATCATCTCTCATCATATTTATTTATATACATTTATATAAAATCAATCGTCATCACACTTCGTCACAGCCATAGGGTTCCTAATCACTACTCTCTATCGAGCCATTCCCCTAATCTTAAGGCCACTCTTTTTAAGAGTTATTACCTCACCTAATCATTACTTTCAACGTTAGCAACTCCCCCTACTAAAACTTTATTATAATTTAGTGATATATTCTCTCGATACCGGTCGTTATTATTATCACCAAACATTATAACTATTATCTCTTATCAATTTTCCTATTCATCTTGCTCTCTTCTAATCGATTCTCGTCCTATTCACCGCTATTATCATTATTATTATCTTGCATTTATTAATTAATACAAAATTCCCGATCTCTTTTTACATTCTGTCTTAACGACCTTCTCCACGTCTACAATCATCTAATACGGTTACACCCTATTCTTAATTCATTTTTACACCATATACGTTCTCATCTAACATTCATCTTAATTTCTTTAATTACCTTGACTTTTTCACTCTCTAATTTAACAATATTCCTAAGCTCATTAAAGTTTTAAAGAAATTATGTTTAACTTCATCAATCACTCGGAAGGCACCTACTTCATATCTTCGCTTATCATCGTCTTTTTCACTTCTTTACCTCGTTCATATTTTATACTCTCGTAATCGACTTACCACATTAAACTTTTTAAATACCCTAAGGACTCCTGTCGTTGTCACTCCTCCATGAACTACCTATGTATATCTCTTTAATCCAATCGTACATTACTATCCTATTTCTAATCACAACATCATCAACAATATCATCACCACTACAACAACATTCATGATCAAACACCCTTACAACCCCACAATATAAAATCATAAACTCTAGAGATAAAGAGATTCTCCCTCTTACATCTAATCTCTCCCCTCGTTGGCCTGAGATACTCCTTAAGAGCGCCATCTACAACACAAGCTGGAACCATAACTACTTTGTCATCTAAAGATGAACATCAATGCTTATTCATCTCAAGATCAACATCTCATTCATCAAACTATATTCCCATATCATATTTTCAAACACACATAATCATTTTCCAATCAATATTTCAATACCAATAGTCATAGTACAATACCAAAATTCATTTCAACACATTCAAGCATAAATCACATAAGAGCACATTTATTTCAATCATTCAATAATTTATCAATCCAAATAATTTCGGCAAATCAAGCCTGAGCTCACACAAATTTATCAATGACATCAAATACACATTTGTGCTCGTGATTTTTGGGTATCAATCCATTGATTGGTATTGCACCTTCAATCTTTGAACTTTCTACTTTTATTTTTTGGGAAGGGAAAAAGAGAGAAAAACCCTTAGAGATTAGGTCCGGGGGTT
>Ga0315913_1008775_pt1 | contig 11938 bp, 5 predicted proteins | sample MpolsnodulesMG_FD_207736 | JGI IMG/M metagenome (GOLD analysis project Ga0315913, IMG submission 207736) | Medicago polymorpha root nodule microbial communities from Los Angeles, California, United States - small nodules | ecosystem: Host-associated > Plants > Roots > Nodule | place: USA... | reverse complement strand
CAACCATATTACTCTCTTTTTATTCCCAGCATAAAAGGATAGGAATGATGTATTCCCGGCAGTTTACACAATTTGTTTCTCAAAAGTTCATTAATACCCTTAAATAACTGCCAACCACACCACTACCAGCACATCTCTACACTGCCACCTTTTTTTATTTCTTGTTAAACACTTTCTTTCATATGCATAAACACTCTTCATTGCTTGCTTTCATTGAATGAATTTTGATAGGGTGGTGCATTTATTTATTTTTTTACTCTCAAAGTATTAGAACAATAAAACTCATGTGCTTTTGATTTCTTAATAAAAGTAGACATAGATGAATTGATGTATGATAAACTAAAATTGTCAAACACATTAGTTTATATTGTTGTAAAATGACCAAAAATAATTTTAAAAAATGAACATACGTTTAGTCAATTTTATTAAGGGTGTTTTAATAATTACACCATTTCCTTAAAATACAATTCATGGGAATTCAAATCAACAACCAAACACTTTTGTCAAACTTTCCTAGGAATAAAATTTCCACTAATATATTCCCGGGAAAGCTAATCCTGGGGATACATTTTGATTCCCTAAAACAAACGCCCCCTTGTGTTTTTTTTTTGAGTTTTTCCATGTTGAAATAACTTTTGAACTAGATATCTGCATAACATTTGTTATAGGATAAATTTGGAGATGAATACAGGCTTTTCCTTCTAGTCAATCCTGAGGATGATAAGCCAGTGGCTGTTGTCGTTCCAAGAACTACTTTACAACCAGAGACAACTCGTACTTACTTAACTCCTTCAAAATTGTGGATCATTGTGTTCTTTTTTATTTTTAGAAAATAGTGATGCTCATGGTTGTACTTATGCTATTACTTATCTTTTTTAGCTGTACCTGAGTGGTTTGGTGCTGCGTCTTTTGGAATCGTCACAGTGTTTACCTTACTGCTTCGCAATGTCCCCAATTTGCAATCCGATTTATTGTGAGCATTTTTCTTGTACCTTTTCTTGTCACTTCATACTCCATTATCTCTTAGGGGAAGTGTATTGCCCTACAAAACATTGTCATGTGGTTTTGTTTTCTGTGCTGATCTAGCTTTATGCGCTCATTCCTTCAAGTAAATTTTAAGTCCTAACAATACCATGTTCGGGTACAAAAATATTGATTTTTTAGGCTTTATGTTTATTTAACAGGATGTTCTCAGTAAATGCTTTAGCTATTAATAATGAATTCTGTTCCACCTTTCATAGGAATTAATCATACAACCTGTCTTTACTCTGGTTGACTAATATTGTTTCATATCATATATGCATTTTGAGGTTTCACCAAAATGTTATTATTGATGTTCCAGATCAACTGTTGACAATCTGAATTTGTTAAAGGATGGCCTACCTGGAGCCCTTGTTACTGCACTTATTATCGGGGTACATGAACTTGGTCACTTTCTAGTTGCCCAAAACCTTGGAGTTAAGCTTGGAGTCCCGTACTTTGTTCCTAGCTGGCAGGTTGTATGATAGAAATATTGATCTTTTAATACCAATTGTGCAAGTGTGTCTGTTTTTTATAAATATATTTCTTCAATTAACTGACAAATATTAATCAAGTGCATCATGCTTTCCATCTAATATATATCATGTAAATTACTTAGAGTTCCTTCAAAAAAATATAAACTATTCAGAAGATGCATATAATAAACTTTAGGGATGGAAATATATCTTTGCTTTCAAACCACCTAATTTAATATGTTATGGAATGCTTTCAAGATTCAAATTGACAAAATTTGGTGACATGTACGATTTTGGGATTGGTGAATTTGTTTTGGTTGTTTAGATGTACTATCTCTCACATTTTACTGTAACAGAAATTTTGATGCTTAATTTGGTGGCAGATAGGCTCTTTTGGTTCAATTACAAGGATAAGAAGCATAGTATCTAATCGTGAAGATTTGCTCAAGATTGCAGCTGCTGGACCAATTGCCGGATTTGCATTGGGTCTTGTTCTTCTGCTTCTAGGTTTTGTTATACCTCCAAGTGACGGTATTGGTGTTGTTGTTGATGCTTCTGTGTTTCATGAGTCATTTCTAGCCGGCGGCATTGGTAAGCTATATGCTTCTGATAAGCGTGCAGAAATTTAGATAAATTTAAGCTTGCATTCATTTGTGGAAATCCTTACTGCATGATATATCAATTAATATATTTTATTTGCTGCTTCATTATTTTAAAAAATAAACATGTGGTGACTTTTTTTATATGTACTGTTTTAGCAAAACTGTTTCTTGGTAACGTTCTCAAGGAAGGAACTCCAATTTCTATCAACCCTCTTGTGATCTGGGCTTGGGCAGGACTTCTTATCAATGCCATCAACAGTATTCCCGCCGGAGAAATAGATGGAGGGAGAATTTCTTTTGCCATATGGGGAAGAAAGGTATCACATTTAATAAGTATTATCTTGATCTTGACTTAGGTTTGGCCAATGGTTGTTCCATTTGATATTAAATCGATACTTCTGATCACTTCTACTTTAACCAAAGTTTATTGATAATTTGAATTCAACCACTCAGTCTGTCAGTCATCACATGAGTATCAATAAATACAAGTTTATTAAACTAATGAGTAAACATAAAAAGTGACACATGATTTGCCAGTTTCTTTTTTGGACGGAAAGACATCTATTTTATTTCATTCTCAATAAGAGTCAAAATACAAACAGGATCATGACTGAAAACTCGAGAACAAGATTGTGATGCAGCCGCCCTAGCAAGGTTATGAGCGACTCCATTGGGTTGCCTCTTTACATACACAACAGTAATATGTTGAAAAAAGAAGATATGTTATTTTTACATTCCAAAATAATAGCTCTAAATACGTTTTCATTCACTTGAGTATGTTTAATGCCATTCATCACCGTATTAGAATCCAATTTAAAGATGATATATGATATCATGCAAGTCTAGTTGATGTATCCAGATGATAGCAAGCCAAAGACCCAAGGCTTCACCTTTATGAGCATCAAAAGCTTGGTATAGTTTATTGGTATTGCTTGGATAAACTCCCCAATCCCCATGCTCATTCCAGATGCATATAACAAGACCCATGCCTCCTGTGTACCGAGAAAACGTAACATCAGTGTTGATTTGCAAACCGTACACACATAAGGACACTCCACTTCTTTATCTCTCACTCTTGTTTTAGTTGGTTGCACATCTCTACATGCCCTCCACAAAAAGTTTTCAACTCTTGGTGGCACCTTTAAGCTGCATATAGTTTTCCAATCACCTTCGACATGTAGATTATTTTATTCAACCATTTCATTTATGCACAGCCAGTAAGCACTCTTAACTGTAATTATCCCATTTGAGAAGGCATTCCACATTCTTTTTCCTATTGATTTGCTAGTTTCTTAAATAATACTATCAGGATAATTTTATCGAGTGGAGATCCTCTTCATCATGTACATATACATTTCTAAAACTGATAACATTAGTTAGACATCTATACGTCTAAAGTTTTATTATTGAAGCTCTCCATTTATATCATTCCCTTCCTTTATTTATTTTATTTTAACTTAAGTCTATTTCACAGGCTTCAATTCGCTTCACAGGATTTTCAATTGTGTTGCTTGGACTCTCATCACTGCTTAATGATGTTGCTTTCTACTGGGTAGTTCTTATATTCTTCTTGCAAAGAGGTCCAATTTCTCCTCTATCCGATGAAATAACTGAACCTGATGACAAGTATGTTGCTCTCGGAGTAACAGTTTTGCTCTTAGGCTTGTTAGTTTGCTTGCCATATCCTTTCCCGTTTATAGATGAAACCCTCGCAAGTTTCTAGAAGCAGTGGCCACATGCATACACTCTGGCAACATCACTATGGAGTGCTCGTGCATGATTTTTTGAAACTCAGTATACGGTAGGATTTTCAATGAATCAAAAAAAATAAAAATACCCTTGGTTCATATGCAAAACTTCAAAATTCTAGACTGCAAACGTTCCAGTTTTGTAATTTATAATTCATTAACAAATGGGCGATTTTCTTTTAATGTCAAATTCCAGTTGTTCAGTGTGAAATGTTTAGTTGAAAATTTTCATCACTGGAAAAAATCTTGTATTGCTAAAATTGGCTGAATTAATGTGTATTAGAATTCTTAGAATCACAAAGGAAATTGACTTTAGATGCTTGAGAGCTAGGAAATAAGAGAAAATCCTCAAAAGGAGTCACATTGAAAGATAGTGAGTTGTGCACATAATTACCCTATTTATAGAGTTCAAGTTTACTACCTGATTGAGTAACAAACTCAACTAATTTCTAATCATCTAAATAAAACCAACAAAATTTAACTATCTTCACAATGTGTAATATATTAAACTGAGTGGATTACATTTCTTTCTTTTTGGAGATGCTTAATTTATACTACAATTCCTTCCCTCATACAATGCATATTAGTGAAAATAACACACTGCGTTCCTAATTTTTTTAATCGAATGACACATATATCCCTCTAACGTTAAATTCTACAAACATTTTATCTACTTCAATTTAATCAAACTTCTTATGCATATTTCTTCCTCTCTTTTTTTATTCACAGTATTATTAACATATAGTTTTAAATTCTATTATAAACTATCTGGTCATACAAAATTATTTTGTTGAATTAAAAGTCGATGGAAAGTTTTAGGGGGATAAAACGAAAAGCTGGAATATTTATAGTAACCAAAACTATATTTATCCCTTAAAAATAAAATGCTTTAGGCTAATTACCATTGAGATCGAAAAGTTATAAAAAATGAGTTGTTTTTCTTAATTTGTGAATTAAAATTAATTGTTGTAAAAAATGTGTATATATTAATGAATTAAAGGGCAAAATACATATTTAATTTTTAACGAAGAAGTGTGCTATTCAAAAGTTTCTAATGGGAGATATTTGTAATTTACCTCATATATTTATTTTCGAAGGGAGTCAGATGTAAATTTTAATATAAGAGAAGAAATAAGTCTAATTCAAGCTTGGAGAAGGTTGTAATAATTCTCTTTTTTTTTTTTTTCTTTTCAAATTGTAACATGAATACTTGACATATATATATATTTTTGGCGAAGAACCTTGACATATTTTATTGAATACAAAAAGTAAATAAAAAAAACAAATTTGAATTTGAGTCTTTCAAGGTTGGTTTAGATTAGTAAAGAGTAGACTCAAATCCCTTAAAAATGTGAATTCAATTCTCGCTGCATGCTTAAAGATTTCATCGATGGATAATCTAACTGGTTGAGTTTTTTTAAGTTTGAGGCATGTCCTTACTCTGCAAAACACTAGAAATTCAACGGCTAAACTTTCTCATATGTAAAAAGTTAATGAGGTACGGTGCTTATAGATTATCCATCAACAAAGTCTTTATACATACAATGAGAATTGGATATTCTTACAAGATATGAGTCAACTCTTTACCAATATAGACCATCCTCGGCAGACTTAGATTCAATTTTTTATTATTCATTAATAAATATTTAAAATATAACCAGCTTATGGTTTTGTTTAACTTAATTATGTATTTTTGATGTGAACAAGATATCATGCAAATGCAAATATTAATTTCTGCGAGTCAGATATGCTCTCTATGAATGATAAAATCTTCTTTAAAAGAATTAACACTACTACATTTCCGTAGCTGAATTTAAACTCAAGAACTCTAATTACTAAAAAGATATCCCGACTAAAATGTATAAATCATTAGATTTATATGTTTCCAAATAATGTACGAAAATTATTTGTCTGTGTGAATATGGATTTTGGATGCTCTCATTTTTGGAATCTATTTCTGTCGGCAATTTTTTTATGGTTACAATGTGTCGGCAAATATGCTCACACGTTTGGATAGAAAAAATGTAGGCAATTTCATTTTCCAACCTCTGCCCTTCTTAGGCGCTCTTTTATATTTCTAAAATACTCTCGTTTAAATCATATAGTTCAAACATCTTTTTATAGGTTTTGGGATTATATAATTTATACGAATGTTTTTGTTCACCATCATATAATTCCCATAAAAAATGCACAAAATTATAATTAATTTTTTTGTTCATCATCATATAATTCACATAAGTTTTCAACTATCACATTTTTTTTTAAGGAATACTATCACTTTTACTTATATTTCATTTTAATGGAGAAGAATTTAATGAGTATATGATGATGAATTAACCGTGTAAAACACCTTTATACATACAACCAATCAAAACATTTAGAATTGTCACGTTAATTAATATTTTTAATTTAAGTGTCAAATATAAATGATTTGATTGATTGCATGTATAAAATTATTTTGGATTGTCAACCTACCACCTTAAACTCATATTTATTTGTCCCGTGAGCATAGCTCAGTTGGTAGGACAATGCATTATTATATGCAGGGGCCGGGGTTCGAACCCCGGACACCTTACTTATTCACCTTATAAGGTGAATTCTAGCCACTAGGTTACCTGACAAAAAAAAAAAAACTCATTTATTTACATTCCATTTCAAAAAATGCGTTTTATTTTATTATAATTCCTTTAGAAGTTGTAATTAAGACGTGTATTATTACCCTTTTACCATCAATTTTTTGTCTGTTATTTCAAAAAAGAATCAACTCTTTGTCTGCATCTTCCGTAGTCAATGATGTTGGACTCTCCCCACTCATGGAATGAGCCACAACGACTTCACCAGTGTCATTGGAGACTTGGAGTCAAATTTGACGACTTCACTTATCTTATTGGAGACTTGGAGTCAACAATATGATGATTAAGTGTTAATTACATTTTTACCCCCTTTGCTTGCTTTGAAGGAAAAACTTAAAAATGGTGTAAAGATTCTCGGCTGATGACGGTCCGTTGTATAGTATTTTTAGCATTGATAAGGAGTCATTTTAGAGTCAATTTGACAAGTTTTAAAATGTTTTAGTTGAATTTAGTAAATAAATCGAAAGAAGATCACGAAGCAGTAATTATACGTACAAGACCTTGAACCACATCAAATCATCCAAACAAGACAACTTTGTGGCCGTGCTATATGAATAGAGACACTTCAATCTAAAACTGACATTCAAGATTGGAAACCACAAAAGTTTCACCGGAAATAAATGGGACACAAAATGAAGAAAAGCAGAAGGTCAACTATTGGTCCATTCACGACACGTGCTATGAGCTGTGCGTCACGCAAATTCGGAGGAATTGAAAGTGTATAACTACCGTCTCATGCACGATGCACACAAGGTTGTGCACATCGCACACATACTACTCTAGAAATATTGGAAAGTGCGCGCCTATGAATAGAGACACTTCAATCTAAAACTGACATTCAAGATTGTTTCTAATTGATGTATTTTTTTAAGGTTCTAATTGATGTTTAGTGTCTAATATGAACTGTCTAATTTAAAATTAATGGTTGGGATTTAAACAGCGTGCTTTTGTAAGAGCAGACTATGTAGCTAGCTATAGCTTGCAATAAATATCAGATTCCTGTTTTAAGTCAACAAGAGTAGCATGATATGGATTCCACAACCTGTTGATTGGGACCACAAAGCACCTATCTATTGCACATGAATACTTCTCTTTAAATAACCAACCATATATCTTTGATCTATCAAAAAGCTGCATATGCACTACACGGTATTTTTTGCTTATACCCGAAAAATACAGTCTCCAATAGAAAAATGAGGACCTTTATGTCGATATTTTTTCTGTGTGTTGCTAGCCAAATTTTGGTGTATTATTTCCTGTCATCAGCAACTACTGTTGCTCTTGCTGTGAGTTCACAGACTGATAAATTTGCTTTGCTTGCTTTGAAAGAAAAGCTTACAAATGGTGTGTCTGATTCTCTGCCATCATGGAATGAGTCTCTACATTTCTGTGAATGGCAGGGGATTACATGTGGTCGTCGACACATGAGAGTCATTTCTTTGCATTTGGAGAATCAAACATTGGGTGGTACTCTTGGACCATCATTGGGAAATCTAACATTTCTTAGAAAACTCTACCTTTCAAACGTCGACTTGCATGGTGAAATTCCAAAACAAGTTGGTCGTTTGAAGCGGCTGCAAGTTCTTCACTTAACCAACAACAGCAAACTTCAAGGAGAGATTCCTATGGAGCTCACTAATTGCACAAATATCGAAGTAATTAATCTGGGCTTCAATCAACTCATTGGAAGAATTCCGACAAGGTTTGGGTCAATGATGCAACTCATTGAATTGAAACTCCGTGGCAATAATCTAGTTGGTACTATCCCATCCTCCCTAGGAAATGTTTCATCACTCCAATGGTTATCACTTACACAAAATCACTTGGAAGGAAGCATACCTGATTCTTTGGGTAAGTTGTCAAGTTTGAATTTATTGTATCTAGGTGGAAATAATTTGTCAGGTGAAATTCCTCATTCACTTTACAACCTATCAAATATGAAATCTTTTGATCTTGGGGTAAACAACTTATTCGGTAGTCTTCCATCAAATATGAATCTTGTTTTTCCCAATCTTGTAGAATTCTTGGTAGGAGTCAACCAAATGACCGGGAATTTTCCGTCTTCAATATTCAACCTCACTGAATTGCGATGGTTTGATTTAGGAGATAATTTTTTTAATGGGCCAATACCTCTTACTTTGGATCGATTAAATAAACTTGAATTTTTTCAAATTGCCAAAAATAATTTTGGGAGTGGAAAGGCTCATGATTTGGACTTTCTTTTCCCGCTCACCAACTGCACTGAATTGTCAGAGCTCATTCTTCATGAAAATAGATTTGGTGGGGAATTGCCACATTTTATAGGAAACTTTTCCACCCATCTTAGTTGGCTTGATATGGGGATGAATCAAATATATGGAGCCATATCTAATGGAATCGGACAACTTACCGGTTTAACATACTTAGACATAGGAAACAATTTCCTTGAGGGAACAATTCCAAATTCAATTGGAAAGTTAAATAATCTAGCAAAATTGCTCTTGGGTGAAAACAAATTATATGGTAATATTCCTAATAGTATTGGAAATCTTACTATGTTGTCTGAACTATATTTGAATAGAAATAAATTTCATGGAAGCATTCCATTCACCCTGAGATATTGTACCAACTTGCAGTCATTAAGCGTTTCGGATAACAAATTGAGTGGTCATATACCCAACCAAACAATTAGCTATCTAGACAATTTAGTAGACATTGACTTGTCTATGAACTCCCTGACCGGTCCCCTTCCTTTAGGGTTTGGTAACTTGAAGCATATTTCTAGTTTGTATCTAAATGAAAACAAGTTGTCCGGTGAAATCCCAAATGACCTTGGTGCTTGTTTTACATTAACAAAGCTTGTGTTGAAGAACAACTTTTTCCATGGAGGTATACCTTCATTCTTGGGTTCTTTAAGATCTCTAGAAATATTCGACATGTCTAATAACTGTCTCTCAAGTACAATACCCTTTGAACTAGAAAATCTCACACTTTTAAATACTTTGAACCTGTCTTTTAACCATCTTTATGGTGATGTTCCTGTAGAAGGCGTCTTTAGAAATGTTTCGGCAATTTCATTAACCGGAAACAAAAACCTTTGTGGAGGAATACCTCAATTGAAACTTCCTCCATGTTCTAAGGTACCCGCCAAGAAACACAAAAGATCACTCAAAAAGAAACTTATCCTTATCAGTGTGATTGGCGTGGTTTTGATCTCTTTCATAGTTTTTATAATTTTCCATTTTCTTCCAAGAAAGACCAAAATGTTACCTTCTTCACCATCTTTGCAAAAAGGGAATTTGATGATTACTTATAGAGAGCTACATGAAGCAACCGATGGATTTTCTTCATCCAATTTGGTTGGAACAGGAAGTTTTGGTTCTGTTTACAAAGGATCTCTTCTCAACTTTGAAAAACCCATTGTTGTAAAGGTATTGAATCTTAAAACACGTGGAGCAGCAAAGAGTTTCAAAGCAGAATGTGGTTCTCTAGGAAAGATGAAGCACCGAAATCTTGTCAAGATCCTAACTTGTTGTTCAAGCGTTGATTATAATGGTGAAGAGTTCAAGGCTATTGTTTTTGAGTTCATGCCTAAGGGGAGTCTAGAAAATCTTCTGCACGATAACGAAGGGTCTGGAATTCATAATCTCAGCCTCAGACAAAGGGTTGACATTGCTCTTGATGTAGCTCATGCACTTGATTATCTTCACAATGGTACAGAGCAAGCCGTAATTCACTGTGATATTAAACCGAGCAACGTTCTTCTGGACGATGACACTGTAGCCCACTTGGGAGACTTTGGCTTAGCTAGGCTCATTCTTGGAACCAGCCATTCAAGTAAAGACCAAGTTAATTCTTCCACAATTAAGGGAACTATAGGATATGTTCCTCCTGGTAAAGTTCTTTCTATCACTTATTTGTTACTGTCGTTTAGAATGTCTTGCCTATCTTTAACAAAATTTTAGTAATTTTCTCATTCTAATAAAAATGATTTGCTTATAATCAGCATGCATCAGTATTTGATATATACTCCAACCTTAATTATTTTGCTAAAATATTGTTATTTGAATAGAATATGGAGCAGGTGTTCCAGTATCTCCACAGGGAGATGTTTACAGCTTTGGGATTCTTCTGTTAGAGGTGCTCACTGGAAAGAGACCGACAGATAACATGTTTTGCGAGAATCTAAACCTTCACAAATTCTGTAAGATGAAAATTCCCATAGAAATTCTTGAGATAGTGGATTCACATTTGCTTATGCCAATTCCTAAAGATCAGACATTAATGATGGAAAACAACATTAAGGAGTGTCTAGTGATGTTTGCTGAAATAGGAGTTGCATGTTCCGAAGAATTCCCTACTCATCGAATGGTCACAAAAGATGTTATAGTGAAGTTGCTGGAAATTAAGCAGAAGTTGCTCTGCTAGGCACTATTATTACCTTGATAGGAAAATAAGTTGTTCACTTGGATGATTGACAAGTCTTATATTCCTCATGTGTAACACACAGGGAGAAAATTAGTTCAATATATATTTGTCATGAGATACATGTTTGTTATACATAAAATACAATATAATTATTTATACATATTATGGTGGAGCAAATAATTTTATCATATTCCGAACCCATAAGCATTCTTTACAAAATATGACAATGAGAAGATCATATAAAGCTATTAGGGGTTTAATATATGACAATGAGAAGATCATATAAAGCTATTAGGGGTTTAATACATCTACGTCAAGTTACCAATCCAAATTCTGCATAGTTTCGTAGTATAGATCTCATTACACTACAACATAATTTAGATTTAGTAATAGTTGAAAAATGTAACTAAATCAAGAAAAATGCTACTAAATAAATTTAGTAACATTTGTCAAATTGTTAGGTAAAGCCCGTGTTCTGAGTTAACCTCATCAAAAGCAAGACAAAGATGAGAGAATCTGCGAGAGTGAGAGATACTTCGGCAAGGTTACAGATACGGTGGCGAGGTGACAGATGTGGCGGACAGGTGAGAGATGCGGCGGCGAGGCGAGAGGCACAAGGTTGTGATGTGGCGGCAAGGTGAGAGATATTGTGGCGAAGTTACGATCGGAGTGACGAGAGTGAGAGAAACATTGCAACACGAACGGAAGTGACGAGAATGGGTTTCTCAATATTTTGTAAAATAAATTATCATTCATTATTGTTTTTTTTAGGTTAAATAAGTTTTTCGTCCTTATAAATATAGCGAATTTTGATTTTAGTCCCTAAAAAATTAAACTGAATGTTTTCATCCTCACAATTTTTTTTATTTTGTTTTTCGTCCTTAATGGCCATTTTATGTTCATATAAATGGCAAAATTTATAACTCTTTTATGTTCAAATTGTATCCATGTTATGTCCGTTTATTATATTCGACATTTATATATTCATATTATGTTCAAAAAATGTCAAAAACACGTTAAAATCATATCCATTAAGGACCAAAAACAAAATA
>Ga0315913_1008774_pt1 | contig 11938 bp, 6 predicted proteins | sample MpolsnodulesMG_FD_207736 | JGI IMG/M metagenome (GOLD analysis project Ga0315913, IMG submission 207736) | Medicago polymorpha root nodule microbial communities from Los Angeles, California, United States - small nodules | ecosystem: Host-associated > Plants > Roots > Nodule | place: USA... | reverse complement strand
AATTGTCAGTCAGATGCATCCGGTTGACAGTGTCCTTTCCTTAGTTAATTTGTAGGAGGTATTGAAAAATCATCAATAAGATATTTATGTAATGAAGCTTATGATTGTTACACAAGCAATGATAATACTAAATACAAATTAAAAACAAAGACAACTATACATGCACAAAATAATTTCTTTTCACAAATCCAAGACACATGGGTCAGTTACTTTCCGTTGATGCATTGTGTAAAGAAAATAACTACCTAAACAATAATTATCCAACACAAAAAAAATAATATTTTTTTAGACAATAATAATAATATTTTAAATAAAGATAAAATAGTATAAAAAGTTATAACTCATTTTATTTTGTCTACTTTCTAAAGAATGAGATGATAAATATGTTATATTTCACAATAAAATTACATAAACAATAAAATGTAAACTATCTTTATTCCGTTCAACTCCTCTCTAATTTACTCAATTTCATTCAATTTCGTTTGTTAAAAAAATCTAAATATAACGCAAAAGATCCAAGTATCTACTACTAGTTTGTTTTTGAGAAGAAAAATATTTTAGTCAAAAAGAAAAAATGATTATTATAGTGTGAAACTAATAGTAGATACTTAAGACAAAAACAAGACCAAAAAATCTAGTCTAGTACTACTTTCACACTATAATCAGTTTTTCTCTTTCTTTTTGACTAAAATCCTTTTCCTCTTTTCTTAATAACTCAAAATTTTTAGTTCTTTTAACATTAAAGTGAGCACTATTAGAAATTCCAAACAAGCTTAAATCATTTGGATCAGCCATGATAGTATTCCTAATTGAACACCAAATATCCAATTTTTTATAATATAGAAAATTTGAGTGTCTTTCAAATTGGTGAGTTGTAAAAGCAAATCAAAGTTCCTTCTAAAAAAAGAGTCATGATTTGATATTAATCCAAACTCTCCTAACTCTTTTCTTAATATATTGCTTTTTGGATTAATAAACTTGTCAAGTTGCAAACTTTACTTTTTGATTACAATTAAAAGCCGTCCAAATCTAAAGTTCAACATATTAAAAACCATCACCAACAAGAAAATTTGAAATTCCAATTTTTCAACTTTCAAGTTTCAATTTCAAAACAAAAAAGGTTTCATTTCACATTTAGCTTTTTCATTTAAAATTTATTTTCTCACCTGCCAAACCACTTTCCTTTCTCACTCCTCTACTTCAAAGATACTAATAATCCGATTATTACTTTAATCACTTATTCAATTCAATAAACGCTGGAAAAGTGATAAGCTTATTTTACAAAGCTTATAGAGTGAAAGTGATTTTGAATTATAGTTGTTGATTAGAACATAGAAAGAAGCATGGTGTTAAGAAAAGTAGGTAAGTATGAAATTGGAAGAACAATTGGTGAAGGAACATTTGCGAAGGTTAAATTCGCTCAGAATACTGAAACTGGTGAAAGTGTTGCTATGAAGATTCTTGATCGTAGCACAATCATCAAGCATAAAATGGCCGATCAGGTACTTTTTTCCTCTTCATGATCCATTTGATTTATTTTAATTTTTTAAATTTAAAGTTGATATATATCTTGTTGATGTAGATGATAGATATAACCTAAGCAAAACATAGCTTGAGTATGTGTTTAGTTTTGTTTCAAGTAGAATATGATTTTACTAGTTCGTAAGTACAACTCAGTTGGGAGCGGCACTGTTAGCTTATAGCGGATCAACTTATAGCGGTTGGTTGATAAGCTAGCTTATAGCTGATAACGGATAAGTTATCTGATTGAATTTATAGTGTTTGGTAATATTTGCGGTTGAGCTAGCTTATAAGTATGAAATGAAATAATTAAGATAAATTTAATTAATATTTAACTTTTTTCAATTAAGACTACAAGGGTAAAATTGCAATAAAAAATGATAAGCTATAAGCTACTTGAATTGACTTATCAAAAAACGCTACTCCCTCCGTCCCAAATTGTATGTCGCTTTAGAGAAAAAATTTGTCCCAAATTATATGTCGCTTTACAATACCAATGCAACATTAATGTTACTTTTCCTATTATAACCTTAACTATTTATTACTCTCTCTTCTTTTAATTCTTTCATTTATCTTTCCCATATTATTTATTAAGGACAATTTTGTAAAACAACTCATAATATATTTTTTCCACACAATATTAATTGCATTTCTTAATATGTGTGAAATGCCCAAAACGTCATACATTTTGGGACGGAGGGAGTATAAGCTAGTAAAAATAAGCTATAAGTTCGTCAGAAAGTGATGGTTACCAATTGGGTCTTTTTTAGTCAAATGAGCTTATAAGACGTAAGATATAAGTTCAAATATGTGGCTTGCCAAACAGACCCTTGGTTGAAGCTGCAGTCTGCAGAGATATTTGATAAACTGGGGCGCGTGTTAAAATCCGCAGTTTTCTACTTCTAAGCATTTATTGTGTGTGTGTTTTTATGCTAGACTCTTTTTGAATAAAGAAAAAATATAGATTTTTGCAAGTAAAAGTGTGTGTGTGTTTGGATTGATAGTGAGTTTGACAGAATGATTTAACAAAAGCTACACTTTGGAGATTTAATAAAATGACTATGCCACCGTAATTTCGCTGAACATACTATCAATTGAGATATGCATTAAGTTCATTGTGTTTTTGGCTTCAAACCTAGGGTGATAAAAGGTAGCTTTTTTGTTGGATTGGAAGATTTAATCCAAGTTTTAGGCTAAATTTGCTTTTAGAGTAAAAACGTTCACTCGTAAATTATTTTAAATTAAACTCAATTATGGTCCGTCAAATGAATTTTATTCAGAATCATGTTTATCAAGTGCTTACTCAAATATCTTAAAATTTGGGTGGATTGTCTTAATTTGGGTTGGATTGCCCAACCTTTATAAGAACTATTTTTGACATACCTCTTGGTGTTGGTACAGTGACCCGATTCAAAAAGTAAAGAAACAATAAACGTAAACAATGAACACACGATGTTTGGTAACGAAGTTTGGCCAATTTTGCCTACGTCTAGACTGCAGAGCAGCTGCAGTTCCTTTGTATTATCAATGGAAGATTAGGATTTACAATTTACAACTTGTATTTAAGACACTGTCTACTTATCCGTAACCATGAGCCATACTCAACACTAGGCAATGTGAAACTAAATCCAACCTATCACACCCAATACAACTAAGGTACTGGAGGCTGCAATGAAGGCAAACCAAATGCTGCAATTAGGAGGCTAGGGGTGTACCACAATTAAGGCGGAATTCCCAACACTTAGTGTTTCCACTGCTTCATTTTCTAGTACTACTCATAATAAGTTAATTTGACTGTTGCATGTGGTTAGAGGGAGTTTTGGTGAGGTTATTAATACTATTAAGATGAGTTGTGGGTTAGTCTCTTTAATTCTGAGTGATGGTAAATGCTTTGACAGTTTGACTGGATTAGCATCCCAGTGAGGGAGTGGGTGAGTGGAATTTTTAGGCTAAATTTGCTTTTAGAGTAAAAACATTCACCCATAATTTTTTTCAATTTAAACTCAACTGTGGTCAAATGAAATTGATTCTAAATCATGTTTTCCAAATATCTTAAAATTTGGGTTGGTCTGACTTGTAAGATGAGGATTGCCAGAACTATTTAGGCCATATCTCTAGGCAATGTGAAACTAAACCAACCCTCTCATACCCAACACAACGAAAGTATTGAAGCCTTCGTTAGGCGGCTAGGGGTAGGGGTGGACCGCAACCAAGGCGAAATCTCTTAACACATATTGAGTGTTTCTTCTACTTGATTTTCTAGTTACTACCCATAACAAGTTAATTTGACTGTAGCATGTGGTTATATATGGAGTTTTGGTGTGCTTAGTAATACTATTAAGATCAGTTGTGGATGTTGTCTCCTTAATTCTGTGTGATGGTAAATATTTTGATTGGATTAGCATCCTAGTGACTGAATGAGTGGAGTTTAAGATGTTACTTTTGGTTTGGGTTTCTTCCTTTTTAAGATACCAGAGGTTTGATGCTTACTATATTTGTGATTGTTATAGTTTCTATTTTCAGTGATTGATATTCATTCATTTATTTCCTTTTTTTAATTTAATGCAGATCAAGAGGGAGATTTCTATTATGAAGCTAGTCAGACATCCATATGTTGTTCGCCTGCATGAGGTATGTGAAATTTTATTGTCTGTATATCTTGTTTGTTTGTACCTTTGTAAACATGGATGTTTGGCTTCTGTTCTGAAATCAATCACTTTTTTTCCAAGTCTGATGAATATGAGTCTAGCGTGAAATAAGGTTAATTAGTAAGTTTCAGAAGTCTTTTCTGGTTTAGTAAAGTAAAATCAAAATTATAAAATTTTCATGTTCCTTAACTGCGTGGAGAGCAGAGCAATATTGGAGAAATCATTTTAGAATTTGACTTGGTTTGGAATTTTCCTTTTCTCCCATATGCATGTTATTATCCTTCAGAGTGCATGTTTTATAGACGAACTGCTCCAATGACTCAATATTGATAATTGTTTCTATCGTGTTTGTTGTCACTGTTTGCAAGTGCTTCATTCTGTTTTAAAATATGGTTTTCTTCAGGTTCTGGCGAGCCGTACTAAGATTTATATCATATTGGAGTTCATCACAGGTGGTGAATTGTTTGATAAAATTGTGAGTAGAGTCTCAAGATGGATAAATGTTTTTTCATTAAACTTCTGTCATGAGTTTTATCAGTTTTTTTTCCTGGTGTTGAATATATAATGAAGATAATAATGGTGCAGGTACACCACGGGCGTCTTAGTGAAGCTGAAGCTAGGAGATACTTCCAACAGCTTATTGATGGTGTAGATTATTGCCACAGTAAGGGAGTTTATCATAGAGATTTAAAGGTTTGCATTGATCCAAATTTGAAATTCTTTCTTCATCCATATCATGGTTTCTTTTAACTGTTTTTCTTTTCTCCCTTTTGTAGCCTGAAAACCTTTTACTTGATTCACTGGGAAATATGAAGATTTCAGACTTCGGTTTGAGTGCATTGCCAGAACAAGTGAGATTGTTAACACATAATTCTTAAACTTGACCTGAATCCATGTAGATCAAATAGTATAAAGGTTTTAGTTACAAGACAAATGCTTAAATTTGTGAAAATTTTCGTAGGGGGTTAGTATGCTGCGGACAACTTGTGGGACTCCTAATTATGTAGCTCCAGAGGTAATACTTGTGTGTCTTACTTCTCTCTTAATATTGCTACTCATTATGCTAGTATTCGGGCTTCTGCATTTGACATTTATCTTTGTGATCTCAGGTACTAAGTCACAAAGGTTATAATGGTGCTCCAGCAGATGTTTGGTCTTGTGGAGTTATCCTTTATGTTCTGATGGCTGGATATCTTCCCTTTGATGAGCTTGATCTAACCACGTTATACAGTAAGGCATGGATTTAGACATCAATTATGCATTTTTCTGTATAGTAGATGGGATTGCTGGTGTTGAATATTTATTTTGCAATTGCATAAAATAATGACAGAATAATGTCACTTGCATTATTTAAGAGGTGCTGACTGCATTATTCTGACGTTTTCGACATAGTCCAATGGTTTGTTATTAAGATGATTTGTTCAAGAGAAAATTCAGATTTATATTAATGATGCTGAATTTTTCTTACTTGCAGATTGACAAAGCCGACTTTTCATGCCCTGCTTGGTTTCCTGTGGGAGCGAAATCTTTGATACAGAGGATTTTGGACCCAAACCCTGAACATGTAAGAATTTTTTTCGCAGAACAAGATTTTTTTTATCAATGTCTAAAGAGGTTTGAGACATGACATTACACTCTCGATCAATTTTTAATTAATGATGTCTGAGCTTAGAAGAAAATTAGTTGGGTTCCTGACATTATTCATGTTGCATCACAAGGCATCTAGAAAGTTAAAAGTGTAATGATATGTAGTTGTCAATCTTGGTTATCAATTATATGACTCTTTTTTATTTAAAAAAAAAACAAACTGTAATGAAAAAATTGATTGATCAGACCTAACAATATTGTTGGCTTTTCTGTTGTAGCATGGGTCATTTGGATATCAAATCATACACATGCGTATAAATTAATTTACCTGTAGAAATAAGGATGTTTGATGTTTGTTGTCTCTTATATTATTTAAAAAATATCTTATATTATCTTGATCTTATCTTTAGAGTATCTATTGGATTGGGAATCTACTAATTATCATGATTAGTTTTCATATTTTATTAGGATTAGGAGTTTAGTATCAATATAAATAAGGGTTAGTGCATAATGTTTTGTATTTACAGTATCAAGCCATGATCATTGTTGAAATTATAGGGTTTTAGACGAGGACATAAAAAAGAGAAAGAAACAGATTTTATAATGACTATGGTTTTAATATATTAGTATATACAAAACCAAGCATTGTGTGTGTCTCTCTCTCTCTCTCTCTACACACACACACACACACACAAAATACCAAGGATTATGATTATGGTTTGTTTGGTTCACATGAGGGGATGGGAAATAACACTATCTTGTTTGGTTCACAAGGGAAGGGGTAGGGCTATAATGGAGGGAAAACGCTAACTGTATTTTCACACCCGTATAATATATAATGTGACATTTGATGAAAGATTATTTTACTCAATGCATCTAAAAATTAATAAACCCATCTCCCCTTTCCAAATCATTAAATATTGAAGGGAAGCCAAATTTGAGTCGGAACTGATTTAGCTCCCCTCAGCTCTAGTAAATCACCAAATAAGAAAGCATCAGAGCCCATTTGTATTGGCTTATTTTTTAGCTTATAAAAAATAGCTTATACAAATAAATAAGCTTTTATGTTAATTTACAAGTTTTCGTTAACGAAAATTGTATCTTCATAACTTGTTTTTTCATAAACTACATTTGACAAGCTTATAAATAATACAAAAAAAACTCATTTATTTGCATAAGTTGTCTTGCATAAGCTCAAAATAAGCCTTATCCAAATGGGCCCTGAAAATTAGTTTTCAAATAGACGTCTTTATGTCTTTTTTTTTTCTTTCTTTATTTACAACCTATATCTTCTTCGTGGTATAAGAATCCGGGTTAAAATACATTTTTTGTCCCTTATCTTAGTATTAAGTTTTAGTTTGGTCCTGTAGCTTTTAAAAATTTCAATTTGGTCCTTTATCTAACTTTTTTTATTTTAATTTAGTCCCTTAACTTTTAAAAGTTTCAAATGAGTGTCTTATCTTGTATTGTTTGTTTCAAAATGATTCCTTATTTCGTAAAATTTATACTAATGTGGTGACTCTTTTCCGAAATGGTCCCTTATATTATCAAAGTAATACCAATGTGAGTAACACAATATATGCAAAAGGGACTACATTGAAACCAAAAATAATGATAAGGAACCCAATTGAAACTTTTGAAAGTTAGACGACTAAACTGAAACTAAAAAAATAAGATAAGAGACCGCCTTGAATCTTTCGTAGATCTTATATCGGGCCACTCATAGTTGTTTGGGGTTGAGTTAGACTTGGTTCAAATTCTAAGAAGAGAGTTAATTTTTTGTTACGGTTCTGAATACACTAATCCCATTGGGTGAAACCAAAAAGTTGTTTATTTCATCAGTTATGTTTCACCAATACTTATTCATCATTTTCTATAGAATTGGTTCCACTAATACTGTTGAACAATATTGTTGAAGGTGAACTATTCATCCTTGCAGTTCAAGGATTTATTCCATTTTCTGTTGTGGAGATTGTTTTAGTTTACATGATTACTATAATGTTTTAATATATACAGTTCATCGGATATAACGTATACTTCATTGCAATATTTGATAAGTGACTTTCTCATTCTCATCCATGTTTGTTTCTGTGCATGTTGAATTCAGCGTATAACCATTGAGCAGATTCGAAATGATGAGTGGTTTCAAAAAAGCTATGTTCCTGTCCATCTCCTTGAGTATGAAGATGTAAATCTGGATGAGATAAATGCTGCATTTGACAGTGCTGAGGTCTGTTTATTAATTCTGCATTAGGTGAAGTTTATAATTTATATAATTTTTTTCGTTGCATTTATGTGAATTTACCTCAAATTTTCCAAATGTACCCTATAAGTTTCGATCATTTGAGAATAGATTTGACACGTTGTGAATGCCCTGTCCTTCTACCTACCTTGAAAAAAATTGGAGTAGTTCATGGGTACAAAATAACAATATCAGTGAAAGATATTTAAGTTGTACTATGTCTTAAAAGTAATACAGTTAGTAGCATTCAAATCTCTTGTGTACTTGATGCTTAAAAGATGAATGATGATGAAGGGAATATTAATTGAAAGAGACTGATGAATGCAAAAGCTATCGCCACAGTTATCTTAACTTTTTTGTGCATTTATATGAAAATTATATCAGTTATGTTGACATGTTGGCTATTTTGTCGCTGAAGGATGAGGGGGATAATCCACAGTGTGAGATTGCGGACACGGGTCCTCTGATTCTTAATGCATTCGACATGATAATGTTATCTCAAGGCTTAAATCTTGCAACAATCTTTGATCGTGGACAGGTATTTACATAGTTACATTGTTGTTTGTTTGCTATTTTATGACTCAGTAATCATATGTGGAAATATTCAAAAAGTTCCCATTTAATATGGCTTGTTTACAACAAAATGTATAATTGCACGTCCATATTCTGCCATTATCTTAAGGACACTATGAAGTACCAAACGCGCTTCATCACTCAAAAGCCAGCGAAAGTAGTTTTATCAAGTATGGAAGTTGTGGCACAATCAATGGGATTTAAGACGCATATTCGTAACTATAAGGTTGGTAGCCTGTAATATATGTGTGCTACATTGCTTTATCACTTTCATTCTATCTTTGTTTATTTTATACCATCCATTCATTTTTTTTTGAGGGACCATCTATTCACTTATAAGTTATATACTCTAAAAAATCAACCTAAATACATAGCATCTGCTGTTAGTTCTTCTTGGGATTAATATTGTCTTAATTACATAGTTTTAGTAATCTGAAGTGATCTTTCGTCTATATTTTCAGATGAGAATAGAGGGTATTTCAGCAAAAAAGACATCTCATTTCTCAGTTATACTGGAAGTAAGTTGATATTTCTCTTATAGACTTTAAACAGTTGCTGAACATTTTGAATAATAATTTCATTTCCTGATCTCTTTTTTCGCTTTGTTTGAAAAGGTTTTTGAAGTTGCTCCCACATTTTTCATGGTGGACATTCAGAAAGCAGCTGGAGATGCGAGTGAATATCTCAAGGTCATTTTTTTTAAGAGTTGCTTTTGTGGTTGGTGTTACCTCACCTTTCCTCCAATTAATTAATTAATTAATTGTATTTCTAACAAAAAAAATAACTCTTCTATGTTGCAGTTTTACAAGAATTTCTCTAACAATCTTGAGGATATCATCTGGAAATCCCCTCATGAAACAAGCAAATTGAAGACCTCCAAGACTAGAAGCAAAAGACATTAGTTTTGTTGGCAGTGGTATCTTCTGTTCTGATTGAAAGATAAGGCAAAAAAAATCTAGTTGTGAGAAATAGAAAGAGAAAAAAAATCTAGTTGTGGTAGATATATATTGATGTGGAATTGTTACAAAACACACCTAACCCTTGCATATAAAGGTTAAAGCCAGGTTGGCTAACTCACCTCTTTCGTATCTATAACCAATCCGGGACTTTTTTTATATATAGAGAGAAGAGCAGATTCAAATTTGAAAGAGAAAAAGGAATCAGGTGTAAACTGTAATGACAAAAATAGCAAGTTTGGTGTTTGTAAATTTCTTTACGTCGATGTATCCAGTTCTTACAATCAGGAGTGTAAGTGTTGATTGAGTATGTACTGATAGCTTTTATGTTATCAGTTAACACTGTTGTATATTGAATTACATGAGTTATGTTAGTTAATGTGTTTTGTTTTCAGTGCTGCATCACTAAAATTAGTATAAAATGAAAAAAAAATTAAATAAATACAATTTACTTTAAAATCAATTGCCACTGAACTTCCAATCATAGTTTACACTTGAATTTGTAAAACTTTTGATGTGCAAGCCATTTGATTTGTACATGATTTATCATATGTTAACGATTTGTATCACTTGGTTAATACATGGTATTTTTTTTGTGAAGCTACAGTCAAAATTCAAAAGTTAACTTCCTATAACAATTCAAAGCTTGTCAATATATAAGTAACCTCTGTGCTGTAGATGTAAATGCAGAAATGTGTAAAAAAATGTATCTGCTTTTGGCCATCTCTTTGATTGGCAACTCATGAACTTTTAGCTGCATCTTGGAGGATATCAGAGAAAACCACCAAAATTCCCACACGAGCATTGTCCATTGACAAATTTATGTAGCCTCTTACTATCTTTAACAATGATTTCCCTACTAGTCAGTTTTGAGATGTACTTGACAAAATTATGACTATCCCTGCACATTAAGGTATTCTTAACAACTCTCACTGGTGAAGAATTTGGCAAATTCTCCAACCCAAATGTAATGGCTAGCTTCTCACTGTGATAAATGGTAGGTGGTGATGTCTTTTCTTTCTCTTCTTTGTCACTTATTTCCACACTTTTTGACATCTCATATCCAAGATTCATCGTTTTGATATGTAAATCCTCCAATGATTTATCTATTGAACTTTCTATGTCTGCTTTGTCATTTGTTTGAAATGAATACACTCTGTCTTTGATGCTAATCCAGCTCCAATCTTTTAACTCTCCAATTTTCTCTTCTTTCATTATATTCTCCACCCTAGAAACATCGTCATATCGTCCGGCTGAGACGTACGCATTCAACAGCAATTTGTATGTCTCTGTATCTTTTGGTTTGAGACTTAACAACTTTTCTGCAGCATCACAACCCAATTCTAGATTCCCTTGGCTTAGACAACCAGCAATCAAATTTGACCAAATAAACTCGCTAGCCTCATAATCCATTTTCTTTATCAAATCGAAAGCTTCCTCTACCTGTCCGAGCCTCACTAACATATCAACCAAACAAACATAATGGTCCATCACAGGTTCAATTTTATATTCCTTTTGCATAATCTCAAAGTAATTGAATGCTTCATTGACCATACCAGCACTTCCACAAGCTGATAAAACGCCGACAAAAGTGACCGGGTTTGGTCTGATACCTACAAGTTTCATATCCTCGAAAAGATTCAATGCTTGCTTTGACCAACCATGCTGTGCAAAACCAGTAATCATTGTAGTCCATAATATCATCGTTCTAATAGACATCTCTAGAAAAACTTTGCTTGCTCTCTCAATGCTCCCACATTTGTTATACATATTAATCATAGAAGAACCTACAACAACCTCTGATAAGAACCCGGTTTTGATTGTCCGAGCATGAATCTGTTCACCTTGTTCTAAAGCCATAATTTTACTGCAAACACTCAACACACTTGAAAAGGTAAACGAATCAGGTTTCATGTCAGACCGATTCAACTTCGAGAAAAGGTTGAGTGCTTCAATTCCTTTTTGGTATGCAGAAAGATTATCCTTTGAAAGCTCCATCGTTTGTGCAAGTCCAGCAATCATAGCATTCCATGTTACCAAATTAACATCATCCATTCCTTTAAACAACCTATGAGCCTCAACAATACAACCACATTTAAGGTACAAATACAATAAAGAATTCCGAACACGTAGGTTCGACTCGTACCCTAATTTAGTACACAACGCATGAACCTGAATCCCAAGCTCTAAGCACTTAACCTCACAGCAATGACTCAAGACAGTAGTTAAAGTGTACTCATTAGGTTGAACCTGCACTTCATCTAAAAGCATCTCAACAAAAACTCTCACTCCCTTCATAGCTTCACCTTTTTCGCCGCACGCAGAAATAGCTGCAGTCCAAGAAATAACATCCTTTTCTTTGATTCTCCTAAATGCTTTTAGACCAAATTCCAACCTACCACCACATTTAG
>Ga0315913_1008771_pt1 | contig 11939 bp, 3 predicted proteins | sample MpolsnodulesMG_FD_207736 | JGI IMG/M metagenome (GOLD analysis project Ga0315913, IMG submission 207736) | Medicago polymorpha root nodule microbial communities from Los Angeles, California, United States - small nodules | ecosystem: Host-associated > Plants > Roots > Nodule | place: USA... | reverse complement strand
CGCAGTTACTGGAATATTCAGCATGACAAAAAAAAACTACTACAACCAACATTTGTCAACAATCACAAAGCAGTCTAATCTCTATCGTAACATGTGACTTTTTTTTACCATAATAAACTTTTAAAAATTATTAATACACATACACGTTTCTCAAAACGCAAACTATTACGGGCAGAGCAATATCACCACAATGGAAGAAATACAAACAAATCACGTTCACTTTCAATTTCGAAAACGAAATCCATGTAAAAATAAAATAAAATACAAAGCAGTTAAAAAAGAGTACTACACTAATAAGTTAAGAATAAACTACTCCCGAGTGCTATCGGGTACTACATAAATTTGAGAATGTCAATTAAAAAAGAGTACTACACTAAAAAGTTACTACATAAATTTGAGAATGTCAATTATATTTGCACTGTCAACACAAATTAATTTATTGTCAATTTACAAATATAATATTTACAACAAAAACAACATAAAAAAAATTAAGAATAAACATATGTTTGACAAAGATGTCATTTGATAAGTAAGTTCAAAAGAACACAAAATGTTGTCCCAGAATGAGACCAAATCCACAAACCCACTTTCTCTGATGAAGAATAACGCATTGAAAAATAATGTGGTATTTAAAGAAAGTTGAAGAACCTTCTAGCAGAAGCAGTGAAGACCAAATCCCCATACCCACCTTCTCTATATTTTTTTTCCAATACAACTCTAACATAAATAAAAGAACCCTTTTAGTACGCTTGTCATTGAATACAACCCAGAAACACCATTCCTCAATTCTGCAAAACTTGACAATGACAAAATTCTTGAGACAATGACAACTAATTCAACATTTACTAACACCATTGAAACTGCCTCAACCATATTTCAAACTTCTTTGTCAACAAAATCGAGCAAACGATGCAGTACTCTCCAAACGAAAAATCTACAAAAAACAACAAAATAATCAGAAGTAGCACCATGAACACAATTGACAATAAACTGATCAAACAAATAAGCTGAAGGCATATTGTTCGCAAGCAATGGTTAATTTAAAAAGAAGATAGCATCAACATATGAAATTTGAGTTTAAAATAAGTCAAAAAGGAAAAAGGAGTAGTACATGCCAAAACAACAATGTCAAGATCAAATGCAAACTTGGATTTACTCACTTTATATTTGAGTCCACACGCATACTTTATGTCATAACTTTGGGAGTTTGATGTTCAACATCCTTGTTGGTGCAGAATGAGAACTTTCCATGCTCACAAGAGAAGAAGCTGAAGTCATCACTGTATCAGGATATCTAGACACCGGAAATTCAGAAACTTCAGGTAATGTTAATGGAATAAGGTCAGTGCATAGCCAAAAAGTGTAACAACCTGTTTTTCGCTAGATTTATTTTATTATTTATTTATGTGTGTTTATGTGTGCTTGTATGTGATTAATTGCCTTTGTGTGTATTTTGGTTGGGATTAGTGGAATTTGGCGTTAGAATGGTATTTTGGTCACTTGGTGAGCAGAGGTAAATTAGTAATTTCACTGTGAGAATTATTTTTAGTGTGTTAAGTGGGAATTATATTTTTTTTACCAAGTTACTAGTTGGTTAAGAGCCGGTAACCATTCAATAACTTTTAACCGTAATGAGTAGAAACTTTGTAAATTGGTTAATGAATGTTTTGAGTCCGTTAAGACATTAAGAGAGTTAAGCCCAATTGTGTTGAGCCTATATAAACTCTAGTCATTAGAGAAAATAGGGTTTCACGTTCATTTCATAAGTTTTTGAGAGAGGTAGAGAGAGAAAGTGGTAGAGGAAGAGAAAAAGGGTTTTGAAGAGAGAAGAACTAGGAGAGCAAGAAGAGGGTAGATATTCAAGGGATTGGAGTTAAAGTGAAGCATAAGTTAGGTTTGTGCAGATTTGAGGTAAGGGGACTAGTATTCTCTCATAATCTTTTGTATAATCTATTTTCTACTTAAAACTCATAAGTGCTTATTTGTGAAAAGTGATTGTTGTGAATTTAATTGGTGAAATTCGTGCTCTTATTTTAGTGCTATGTTTGGGTATGTGAAGTTCATGTTAATTAAGTTGTTGATGTTGAATTTGCATGCTCAAGTTATATAGAAATGAGTGTTTTGTGAATTTTGCTCAAATTGTGAAAAAGGGTTTTGAAGAGAGAAGAACTAGGAGAGCAAGAAGAGGGTAGAGATTCAAGGGATTGGAGTTAAAGTGAAGCATAAGCTAGGTTTGTGAAGATTTGAGGTAAGGGGGCTAGTATTCGCTCATAATCCTTTGTATAATCTCTTTTCAACTTAAAACCCATAAGTGCTTATTTGTGAAAAGTGATTGTTGTGAATTTAATTGGTGAAATTCGTACTCTTATTTTAGTGCTATGTTTGGGTATGTGAAGTTGATGTTAACTAAGTTGTTGATGTTTAATTTGCATGCTCAAGTTATATAGAAATGAGTGTTTTGTGAAGTTTGCTTAAATTGATGAATTGTGATATTGTGTTGTTGATTGTGGTTAAATTCATGGTTGGTTGATGTTGTTGTTGTTGTGAGATGTTGTGGTTGTTGCTCTATATCATAGAGTTTAATGTGAATTTGAGTTGTTCTTGAGAGTTTTATGAAAAATGGGTTAATTGATGATTTGTGATGGAATGATGTTTTGCTTTCAAGTTTTATATGATTTTGATTGCCTTTTTAAGTTCATAAATGTATAGACAAACTTTGGGGGAAAATTTGAAATCAAGGGGATCAAAATTGGGGTTTTGGGGTTGAAAATAGTGGATTCCCGAGTGGGAAAACACCAAGAACAGGGTTTGTTGTTCTGGTGCATGTCGCCATGGCGACAAATGTCGTGCCGGGTGAGATTACCAGAAACAGCAAACCCTGTTTTTGTTGTTTTGGGTATTTGGGGTCGATCCAACCTTTCTAAAATGCTTCTTTCAACATGTTTGACTACTGTTTTCACTCTTTAACCTACTGGAACATCTTATGAATTGGATTGGGCTTGATTTTATGAAATTGAACTAAACTTTTAAGAAACGTCCAAGAACGTCGATTTTTCCGAAACTCGTTTTTCCCAAGGAAATGGAGTAGGGTTAAGGTTGTATATTGATTATATGATTTCTAAAAATGGTTGTGATTGGTTTCATTGAGTTTTAACTTGTTTTGCTTTGAAAATAAAATTCTTTTGGAAAAGTGATAAAGAGAGACGAACTTTGTGATTTTGATGATTTTGTCGTGGTTAGCCGGTGAAACGCACATGTATACTCAACTGCACTCATATGTGATCTAAGTGTATACATAGTTGAGGCAATAGAGTTTGTTTACTTGATTTTGGTTCTATTGTCTTAATTGTTTTAAAGTTGTGAAATGATAGACGAACTTTGTCGAAAATGATCTTTAAGACCGAATATCTTGCCAATCTTTTGCGAATAGTTTGATATGATTACATGAAGATATGTGAAAAGATTGATAGGTGTTGAATATGATATTTATCATAGTATGTTGTATTTTCTCCTTTACTTGAATTGTAAGAAATTGTATGGAGTTGTTGATTTGTAATGATGTTGATATTATTGGTGAATGCATGTATATTGATGGTGTTGGTGAGTTGTTGTGGAACATGTGCATAGTGTGTCATATGTTCATGCATTCATAGTTGTGGGATATTTATATCCAGTTCAGGTGATTATGATGTGTTGTTGGCATCATGGGGTGACGGCCTAAACGTTGTTGGTGACGGTACCGCATGCATGTAGGAGTCGTGTGTAGGGGCATAGTATGTTACATCATGTGTCCTAGTTGTTGATGCTTTGTGTTTGATGTGATTGGTGGTTTGCATAATTCTGATGTTGTGAATTTGTTTATGTTGATTAATAATGCTGAAGTTGAATTATCTCTCAATTTGAATTGTGTGAAATGTTAAACTGATATATATATATATATATATATATATATATATATATTCAATTATTTATGTTGATTATGATTGATGTGAAGCTAACCCCCAGTGGTCTTTGACCACCTACCTGTTTATATGAATGGGTAGACGACGTGCAGGAGTGATCTTTTAGTTTCCTGGTGAGTTGCTTGAGGATAGCACGAGCTTCCTATGTTTATCTGTTATAGTCTTAGATTAGGCTCTGATTAGGATGTCCGTCCTTACATTTTTATGTTGTTGAGATTTTGCCCATATGTCAGGTTTTAGAGATTTCATTTGGTGATGTATGTTGATTTATGACATGTATACTTTTGGAGACGTATGTTATATATCTGCTGCGACTGTTGAGGAATTTTTTATTGCATGTTGTTTTTGAGTTTTATTGGAGACGCAACGTCTATTTCTTGAATATTTGTATTAGTCGCGTGTTTTATCGCTTTAATAGAAATAAGGTGTTACAAAAAGCAAGGCTAAACTCGTCATGATAAATTAAAAGTAATTAACAAAAACCACTTAAGGCTTAAGAAAACTCATCATGTTCAAAAGAGGCTAGATTGGACAACCCCATCATCCCAATGTCTTGTTGCATTCCTTGCAATGATTGTCCAACACAACTAATCGAAGGAAACTATGAGGATTGCACCAACCTATCTTACTGCCTCAACAACACCAGACACAAATTCAATGTCATAATCACATCCACACCAATGACCAAACACAAAATCCTGAAGAAAATGTTACAAATTACAACACCAAATGACCAAACCATAAGTACCAAATCATATCTCGTAAATTAACAATTTTTACATGAGCTCAAATCGAATTCCTCTAGTCAGAAACTCAAAAAGAAACAAAAACCATAAGAGTAAGAAGCCATAAAATGTAACAAAAAAAATCAACCGTAAACAAAAGCCATATAATAATAAGTCCTAATCTGTCAAATCTATTGGCATGAATGATAACGCATTTAATGAATTTCCAAAACCAATTAAAAGCAAATTAATAACCACATAACATTTTACGATGGAAGCAAATAAAAATCAAAATGTTGTAAGGAATGAAATCAAAACTCACTTATGTGGATTTGGAGATTACACAAAATAAGGAATCTACAAAAACGAATAAGATACAACATTAGCAACTCAAAATCAAAGCTTAATTGCTACAATTTTCCTAAATTAAAAAGTAAATAGAATAAAATATTTCTCTGACAAATACTCCTTAAAATATAAAGATTTCCCATGAGTGTTTTCCCCTACCTGTGGATTTAACTTCACTCATTCTTCTATAACTTCTTTCTACGTCCTGCACATAATAATAGTATCTTCAATAATCGGAGAACATCACCGGATGGATGTTTACTCAATTGGTTCATGTTCCTCCCTATGGTAGTTTCTTACACAAATTAAAAAAAAAAATTATCATCAAAACAGAACAAAGCAAAAATAACAATTGACACAAACATGAAAAGTTGAAAATAAACGTTTAAAAGAAAAAAAGTATCATCAATCACCTTCAACTTTTGGAATGTAATATCAATATCCACCAAATTAGGACTACTCTGTTACTTGATTTGATTTCCATCTGCCATGATATTGTTTCCACCTTCGCGCTTCTCCACCGTGATAGGATGCACCACATTCCCTACACCACAGTCCTCCCATTCAAATGTGATATCGTATGAGAAGTGTGTTGCAACGATGAGGAAGAGAAAATAAAGCCCTTTATTGATCTGAAACTATTGTAAATGAAGGGAAGGAGAACACAAAGAATGTCTGGAAGAGAGATATGTGTAGAGAGTGAACAAATTTTTCAAATCCTTGTTTGAGCTTTCTTACCCAATCTGTTTCAGCAACCATGCATTAAAGTGAAGAGAAAATGAAGAAGAAGAGGAAGAAGGAAGATGAGATAGATCTGTAGAGAATGAGGGAGGAGAAGAGAAACAATGGTTGGAAAGAGAGAAATATGTGTGAAGTCTTTCCATTCTCTCTGAAAAGCTGATCTTTGGGGTTTTGAAAATCAAAATAAACACCTATGGTTTATATAGACCTCCTTCCCTTCAACCTGATAAGAGAAAAAAAAAAATATCACCGACCAAAAGGATGAGAAGAGAGGATTTCATTGTATGTTGAAGGAACAACGAAAATTGAAGTAAATGCTTTGTAAGAAGTATAGAACCAAGATAGAAATGCTAATAGAAACTTAACATACTCAACATAGACGTTTTTGCTGTTCATAAATAAAAAAAGGTGTAAACTAACCATGTTGGATAACGATAAACTATAACCTACATCCGAATAACAACCCATATCAACTTCTTTTTACACATTTATGGCGTTGAACCAAAGCTATAACAAAGAAGTCAGGCAGTCTTAACATGATTAAGTGTCGTTTCCTGTTATCAAAACAAATAACTAAGATAACTACTAACAACAGTAGAAGAAAAAAAAGCATGCCTCTATTCATAATATTGAAAATTTAATCATCCATAGTGACACAAAATTAATATACAATTACAACCTTGAGGCTTTATATATTCGATGGACAAACTCAAGTAAGCAACTAACACATCATGAAAACGTCTACTCACAGTTTCTCTTGAGTGTTGGAACCTTTCTTGAATCATTCTATTACCCACTCCATGTCCAACAACAAGTAAGAACATTGCAACCATCTCTTCTACCCCTATGTGATTAGTGGGCTTTAAACCATGATCAACTAATTTAGTGCAAAGTTTATGAAAAATATGGTTTTCCATTCGAAACATCTCGTAACAACGGGTTGGATTCCCTTGTAACACTTCTTTAACCCATGCATGCCCTGTTAGCTCACTAGTTCTACATGGCTCTTTACATAAATGTTTCACAGCATACTCACCCATTAGTGCAGCCACTGAAGAACAAAAAAAATCATCGTCTTCATTTGATTCTTCATTCCAATAGTTCATTTTGCAATGAGATTTGATTACTGTCGAAGGTAAACAAAAGTTAATTTACTATATCAGGAGCTATCTTGAATGTCACACAACCTAAAACATGCTTTGAAACATAAGAAATCATAAGAAACATAACAATGATCAGAACAATCAGAAATCATGGCATTTTAATTATAGACAAATATAGTGCAGGAGCTTTGTAGAAGAATTTAATTATCCTGTCTGCCATCTATTGTACTTTTACTCGGATTACATATACTTGTCTGCATTGTTTTTGCATCTTATTTTACATATGTGTCTTTATTTGTACATTTAGAAGGTACTAGCAAGTGCATAAGTTTACTAGCAAGTGCAGAAGGTATTAGCAGTGTATTATAGACAAATATAGTGCAGAATGTACTAGCAAGGTACTAGAAAGTGCAGAAGGTACTAGCAATTGCAGAAGTTTATTAGCAAGTGCAGAAGGTACTAGCAATGTATTATAGACAAATATAGTGCATAAGAACTGAACCAAAAGGGTGGTAAAAACCGAACAAGAAAACCAGCAAATCAGAGCAAAAATACCAGTTAAAACTGAAGCAAAATAACAACATAAGTGAACCAAAAATACAAGCATAATTATCACACAACATAAGTCTTCATTAAGGGATAGAAACATTACATAAGTTACTAGTACTTCATAAGAGTACTTCTGTCATACCCCAATTTTTGACCTAAGATATCACTGACACGTGTCGTTTGATCCTACATTCATACGCAATTTGACCTGATCGATCTTTGACGTTTCAGTGAAAAATTCGGCAGAGAGGTATTTTAAAATACCTCATGTTTGATTCCGAGTCGGGCCCTCTTCTCACTATCTTTATTTTTTACTTATTTTTAAATTTCTATCTTTTATATAATTAACTTCAATTAACTTTAAATTCTTATTTTTAGGAAAAATCTTGTTTATTTTTAACTTTATCTCTTTTAGTCTCTATCGTGTCCTTCTTTATTTATTTATTCATTTTTTATTTTAGTTTGTCCAATAATATCCAAGTTACAGTCTGTTGTGCCAATCCAAACCCAGTTTTCATAGGCTTCATTTGCAAGCAGATTTTTCAGCAACAAACAGGCTGGAAGTCCCATCTTTGCTCCTGATCAGATGCACAAGTCTCTACCTCCTCCAACAAACCCTAAGTCTCAACCCTTACGCTATAAATACCTGCAAACACACAGTCAAAGGGGGACCGAAAAATTGCACAACAAAACCTGCAAAACAACCAGCAACCAGAGAACAAAATCAAAACTGTAACACAACATCACACCAGTCACATAAACCCAAATCAAAACCGTAACACAACACGAATCCGAATCGGTTCCAACAACAACAAACCGGCGTGGCTCAAATCGTCACACAGCCACACATCAATCGGACAAACATCAAGCAGAATCGAATCAACACACAAACCAGCGGCGCACACAGCCACCACAAGCTAAACAGAACGACACCGAACCGGAGGCAGAGAAGGACGAATCTGCCAATCCCACAGCACCAGAATTGCACCACCATTCAAAAGGTAGTATCTTTGTTTTCTCTCTCTCTTAATTTGTAGACCTAGGAACATAGGTTCGTGTTTTGAAATTTTGGGATTAAGAAACGAGTGTAGAAGGAGAAACAAGTAGAAAGAGTCAAAAAAATTGAAAAAAGGGAGTTGTTTATACAACTCCAGCGGCGGCGCCGCCGTCTAAGACGGTCGGCCACCGCGCTGCCACCACCTCCGACCACTCTTCTCGTCGGAGAAGAAGATGAGTGAGGGAGGAGAGAAAACAGAGCATTCTGCTCTCAAAGAAGAGAAGAGAGAGAAAGAAAAGGGAAAATGGGAGATTTCTTTGTCTACAACCCTTATATAGCAAAGTGACCCATCATTTGACCCGCGGCCCGTTTCGGTTCTGTAAGGCCCATTACGTTTTTTTTCCCTTTCCATTTTTTTGCTTGCTGTTTAATACTCCCATAATACTGCTGCACCCCCTTTCTGCATTCATTCATTTTTCTTTTTTTTATCTTATTTTGCTTATTCTTTCATGCATTTTTATTTTAAATCACATTTTATTTTACAACATCTTATATTTGTTTATATTTGTTTAGTTCACTTGTTTTTTTGCATTTTCATTTATAATTTTAGGCATTCTTAATTATTAGTTTGTATATTAGGCTTGAATGTAAATAATTCATGCATTTTAATTTTCTAGCACGGAACGTAGAATGTAAATTAGGTGAAAGTGTAAATTATTTATTTCCGTCATTTACTTCTTGCAGACCATAGCATGTATCATAGGCTTTTATGTAATAGTTGTAGGTGCATGTGTGCGTGTGTGGGTGTATGCCTTACCTTTTATGCTCTATAGCTTAGGATAATGGTCTTTGTGGTGATCCAACGTCGCCACAAAGTACCTACGCCTTTACTTTTTTGCTCCGATAGTTTTAATTTTAGTCTTATTATTCAAAAACAAAAAAACATGCAAATAATCACAAAATCACAAAAAAAAAAAAACTTTTTCATAACAAACCTTGATCCCAAATCAAGTGACCTTTTTATTTTTCATTCTTTCATAAATCAAACATTGCAATCTACATTAATCATATCTTAAGTCATTTTTCTTAACATAAAAAACACAAACAAATTTATTTTGCCACTTGGCTTTTCATTTTAAAACTTTTTTTCAAAACTAATAAAAAACACAAAAACAAATCAAACGTCAATTTCTACCCCAAACTACGAGGTTTTGATCCCTCACGGGTACGTAGGCAAAGGACACTCGTCCTTCCAAATCAATAAAAAATGTAGATAAATAGGTCCCTTTTTCCTTTACCACTTTAATTCCTTTTTTCAATAGCAAGCAAGTTATAGCACAAAACGTTAAATAAAATCAAGAGGTTCCCGTAGAGTACTACAGATATAAAGGGTGCTAATACCTTGCCTTTATGTAACTAACCCCCGAACCCAAAATCTCTTCAAAGGGGTATTTCGAACTTTTTTTCCCCTTTTCTCTTAAAAATTAAATGTTCAGTCGTGAAATAAAATAGTGAGTCAAATGCTAATCAAATAGCCTCGATCTCCAAAAAATGACGCGACAACTTCATAGTTACTACCACTTCTTAGATTACTTCCTAATTGAAAGGAAAAACATAACAGTACTTCATAGTTACTAGTACTTCCTAGATTACTTCTTAATTTAAAGACAACGGAACATTAGCACATTAAAGACTAAACATAACAGTACTTCATAGTTACTAGTATTTCGTAGATTACTTCTTAATTCATAGTACTTCCTAGCTTAATTCCCATTACATCCTAGTCACACAGGTTCCAAATTACATAGTCATGAATGGCAATGGGTTATCAATTGTATGCTTAAGCCAATTCAACCTCTTCTCCTCTGAACCTCGTAAGGAAATAAAAATCTCCCTTGCAGGCTTAAACATCAGCAAGTTGCAACACTAAGCATGCAAATAAAGATCATTTGAGACTTCATCCATGGTGTGAAGCTCAGCCATCACTTCACCAATAGATGCATTACTCGCAACATCATTGCGAGAACGACAAGTCTCTGCAATTAAACTAACAGCTTCAACTATCTTTGATGATGCACTTGCTTTTTTCTTACTTGGCTTGTCTGCTTTAACAACTCTTTTCCTCTTCTCACCACTCTTTAGACCATCGGTTTTTTGTGAAGAATTCAATCCAATATTTGCAAATTCAGTTGTTGCTCCAACACTTGCATCCTCGCTATCGCCAGATCCTTCTACAACCACTACACCATCATCATCATCATTATCGTCATTTTCAAACACACATGGCAATACCCCACATGATGGTGCCCAAATGTACTCTCCATTAGCCACTACATCCTTAAAAAGTGTGGTTAAGTCACTGGAGAATGGAAGCCCCTTGTTCCTAAATTTTTCATAAAGAGGGTTTTCCTGCTTTTTCATAACTCACATCATATAAGAAACACGAGTATACATATCTAAGGCTTACGAAATAACAATTTTTTCTATTACATACCAGCTGTTTGGTCTCCCACCACTCATCAGGTGCTACAACAATGTTGTTCACAGGATCCCACCCTAATCCAGTTTCTCTCCCAAATAAGTTATGCCATGCTCTCTAATCCTTTCTCAGACTATCATACCTATTCTTTAGTTGAGCCTTCTCATACTTCAGTCCGGTTAAATTATGAAATCGGACCCTAATATTTTTCCACCCTTTTTTTTGTAAAGCTCGTACCAACACGTTCTCCCTTGGAAACTTGCTCCAAACATGCTTTCACAAAGTTTTCAGTTGACTAATCCCAAGTAGCTTTTGTTTTCTGCCCCCCATGATTAGGTGAGGAGGAATTCACAACATTTTTCTTGGTATTCACCATTCTATGTAAACAAGGTTAAATATAAATCTATTTGAATCAAACCTATATTCAAATAACCACTTAACCAAAATACTAGCAAAACTTAACCAAAAACTGATCCAAGTAACTAGCAAAACAAAGACAGATAGCATTCATCAATAGGCAAGAAACTTTATTTTGTTTCAAATGAACAAGTGGTTGAGTTTTCAAAATAACTTTATTTTGTTTCAAATGAACAAAGACAGATAGCATTTAATTAGTAATAAAAAAACTTGTTGAGAGTAAATATAAAGCATTCATGTAATGAAAATAGCATTCATCAATATCACTATCATTTGATGAAAATCAGAGAAGCTATTTTCAAAATATCATTAATATTTCAAGCAAAACAAAGAAGCAATCACAACTAAGGTCAATGAAAACAAAAGATAACAATAGTTCTTTTATTTAGGCATTTTATCAAACACATCAAATGCACTGTTTTCATAACTAAATTAATACACTGCTGCTATATGGAACTTTGCCTATTTTCCTTCCTTTTCTTGAGTGTACAAGGGAATAAGAGGGTGGGAGAAGAGCCAACATATATAAAGAAGTTTTCATGTAGGTGAACAAGTTGGTTTGATCTGTCAAAATAAGGAATTAGAGTTTAATAAATTTATGATTTAGGTGAAGAAACA
>Ga0315913_1008767_pt1 | contig 11943 bp, 10 predicted proteins | sample MpolsnodulesMG_FD_207736 | JGI IMG/M metagenome (GOLD analysis project Ga0315913, IMG submission 207736) | Medicago polymorpha root nodule microbial communities from Los Angeles, California, United States - small nodules | ecosystem: Host-associated > Plants > Roots > Nodule | place: USA... | reverse complement strand
ATTCCAAACTACCTTTTCTTACTCCCCGCTTAACCTAATTTCCCACACTTGGTGACCAAGTTACTCCCTCTATAAGTACACAACCAAATAAGTGAGAAGGGGGGGGAGGGGGGTGATTTTTAGGGTTAGAGAAAACACCATTTTCATCAAAAAATCAAAACTTCACCATTCTTCAACCAAAAGCTTCTAAACACCTTCAATAAATCAAAAACACTCAAAAACTCAAGAAAAACCACACAAAATTGTGACTTCTAAACTCACATTTTCATGGAAAAAATGGGAATTGGTTAGAACAATTAGAAGCTCAATTAAGGTGGGTTTCGGTATATTTATGTTACTTAAAGTGTTATCAAGCTTTTCCATTAGTTAGTTTTACTTAATTCACTGTTTTATGTGTTTATGATTTTTGAAATTTGAAGTTGTTGTTTACTTTTCACTCTGCACCAACTTCCTCTGTGAAATCTAAGATTAGATTCATGATCACCGGCAAAAACCAAGCAAAATGGTATATTCGTTTGTGAGTTTTGGTGCCTATTTGATAATTTAAATTTTTGAAGAATGATGGTGTTGATGGTGTTCATGTTGCTGCGTTTGTGTGTTTTAGTGGGGAAGAAGAAGTTGACTTCTTCCCCGCAACCATGGACCCCACAGTTTTCGTCTTTTATGCTGTTACTATTTGATACACCCCATTTCAGATCTGCATCCCCATGTTTATTTTATTTTTTCACATTTTTTTATTATTTTTCTTTCCTAGCTTTTATTTATTTTATTGTCATTTTTTTTATTTTAAGCATATCTAGAAATATGCAACATTGCCTGATGCAAATTTTTTTATTTTTTTTATTTAGTTTATTTTAGTGTTATTTCATGCATTTTTTCTTTTTTTATTTACAAGCTTTATTTTAGTTGCATTGCATGCATATTTATTTATTCCGCTTTTATGCTTTAGAATTTATTTTAGAAAAAAGTGTAAATATAAATGAGAACATTGTATTGCATGCATATTTATTTATTCCGCTTTTATGCTTTAGAATGTAATTTAGGAACAAATCTTAATATAAATTAGAATATTGCATTGCATGCATATTTATTTATTCAGCTTATACGCATAAAAGAAAAAATCGAAAAAGAAGTAGTTTAGTTTTAATCCAAGGAAAAGAGAATTTTCATTTTGATCCAACGTCATTATGAAAAATCCCTCGCACTTTAGTTTTATTCATCACACTTTATTTTTTAGGCTTTGAGTGGAAAATAATATAATCACAAAAAAATTCAAATAATCAGAAATCTCACAAAAAATTCTTTTCTAAACAAACCTTGATTTTCAATCAAGTGACTTTTCCATTTCCATTTTCTTAAATCAAACTTCAATCAATTTAATTATATTAGACTTTATTTCTTCAATTAAAATCAATTAAATCCACTATATATTTTGCCACTTTGGCTTTTTATCCTTAAAATCATTTTCAAAAAAAATTAAAATCAATCAACAAATCACTCGGCTTTTTACCTCGAACTACGTGATTTTGATCCCGTTCGGGTACGTAGGCAAAAGAATTTGTCTTTCCAAATCAACAAAATACAAAAAAAAAATAAAAAATTCTTTCTTTATTTATTCACATTTACGTTAACATTTTCACAAGGAAATCATTATAATTTAGCACAAAATAAATTAAAGCAAGAGGTTCCTATAGAGTACTATAGACGTTTAGGATGCTAATACCTTCCATTTACGTAATCAACCCCCAAATCATTAATCTCTAAAAATATAGGGTTTATTCGATCTTTTTTCCTTTTCCTTGGAAAAAATAAAAGCTCGGTGGTGAACATAATATTGTGAGTCAACGCTAACCAATAGTTTGATATCCGAAAATCACTGAAAGAAAAGTAATTTTGACATAACATAATTTAGAGAATATTTTTTCAAAATCTATTTTGCGTTTGTTTACCGTAATAAAAATCATTTTTTTAAAACAAAATTTTTATTACCGTAATAGATCATATATAATTTTTAAAATCATTTTTATATATAATTTCATAACATAAAATTTTTATTACCGTAATAAAAATGATTTTGAAATTTTTTTATCACCAATGATCTATTGTTTGATTTGGTATTGTCATAAAAAACAAAATCATTCTGAAAGAACAAAGATATCAAAGGAATCTACAAAGGAAGCTTGTGTTGCAAGAATAAAGACAGAGTTTGAAGACAAAGAGTGTCTGAAGACCATCAGAAGTTGTCTACTAGAAGCTAACGTCATCAGAGAGTCTGAAGAACCTCAGAAGCCAGAGTTTGAAGACTGGAAACTGAAGTTAGTTAAAAGTTGTTATTCTGAATACATATCATTATAGAAGGAATGGAAGCTTGGAGCAACGTATATTTCAAAAGAATTAGAAGCCATTGGATGCTTACCCACTGAAGAGCGTAGGAAAAGGACATAGTACAATTGTACAACCACTACCTCCACTACTCCACTCCTCATGTCTGCAGTAGTACAAGATAACAGTTGTGACTATGCTGATTATTCTCTATTCAAGGAATGAATTTGAAATTGTTCCCTCCTATGACAATACCAAATCAAACAATAGATCATTAGTGATTATCAAGCTTCAACAACGACTCTTTTGATGTACTGGCAATCAACAACGTCTCTTTCACACCTCTATATAAAGGAGTGAAGACTTGAAGATTGTAAGAGACACACAATAATTTTACAATTGCCAAAACTCTGTTGAATTTCTTAACAACTTTCATATCAAGTTCACTTACAATTTCTTAACAACTTTCATATCTTAGAAATTCTAGAGTCTTATGAGTCTGTATCTAATTTGTATTATGAACACCACTGATTGTACATCAAGTGTTAAAACCTCAAATGCTGTGTAATTCTGTTTGATTAGAAGTCTCTTACGTTTGTGCTTGAGCACAGGAAGACTCTTGTGTTTGTGTTTGTGCTTGAGCATAGGAAACCTCTTGCTTTTGTGCTTGAGTAGTTTGAAGTCTCTTCCTTTTGTGCTTGAACAATTGTAATCAGATATTGATTTTAGTGAACTCTCCTTGGAAGTGGAAGGGGGACAAGACTACTTCTGGATTGTGGAAGGAACCTGTATAATTGTTTTGTGTCTTTCTCTTCTCTCTCTCTCTCTCTCTCTCTCTCTCTCTCTACTTTATCCGCTGCATAAGACTTTGAACTCTGTTCCAGACTCTGAACATTGGACTTAGTTTTAAAAAGAAGAAAAAGCTAACACAATTCAACCCTCCTTCTTGTATTTTTCTCACCTTCAACATTGGGGTGCCAATGTCATGTGACATTGGAAAACCACAGTGTCACAAGCAATGTTTTAAAACCCAGACCGGTGATCGACTCGGTCAAGGCACTGGGTCACTGGTCGAACCAGTGGGTCACTGATCGGGCCGCATGACTATTGACCCCGTCTATATAAAAATATTTATGACAAAAAATTACATTATGAACGAAATTTTGATAAAAAAAATCATGTCATTTTTTTTTCTATTTACAGTTCGTACATTAAAAAAAATTATATTCACAGCGTCAAGTTTGCAAGTTAATTTCTTAACTGCAGCACAATTCAAGTTAATTCCAATCCCAATTCAAATTAGCTCATACATTTACAGCATAAAAAACCTCACTCACAAATAATAAGTTCTAATTTAGTTTCCATCTTTAAAACATAATATGTTCTAAACATTGTTGGAAATCAAAGTATAACAGACTTACAAACCCAAGTAAGTTACATAGTCAACAAAAAACAGAAACTCAAATAAGTTATAACAATTCACTAATCAATAAACTATTTATGCCCATGGAGTCAAATTGTCATAGTCTTGATATCCATATTCATCATCTTCATCAATTGAGATGGGAGAGGAGAACGGCGGTTGAAAATGACATTTGGGTTGGGAGTAGGGGTGGGAATAGGCCGGACCGAGCCGGGCTTTGCTTAAATAGGGCAGGCCTAGTTGAAAAAACTAAAGCCTAGCCTATTAGTCAATCAAAGGCTTTATTTTAAGCCTGACCTAGCCTTTTTAAAAGCCCGATCTGGCCTATTAGCCTGTTTAAAAGTCTAATTTGTACTAAAATTTTAAAGAGAATATTTGACTTATTTATGAAAAGGCTTATAAACATATTTGTTAAAAGGCTAATATGTCAATAAAATTTTGTAAAACATGTACATCTATTTTTTTCCAACTTTATAAACATATATTGCATGTATATCTAATGCATTTTTGTAGAGCCTGTACATCCATTTTATAGAGGCTAATAAGCGTGTATTGCATAGATTTGATCTATTGCCTTTTATTTTTGTTGCTAATAGGGTTCCATACTTTGTACCTTAGAATATTATGAGAATGCCAATAGTAAGATATTAAGAGGGTTATACTCAAAAGTACGTGTGCTCGTTAGAATTGAAATAAAGGAGTAATACCAAGAGCTCTGGAACACATTGGAAATCCCAAATTGCAAAAATATAAATAAATTGTGGTATTGAAAGTTTGAAGGAAAAAAAATTATTAATATAATGAAGTATATGTAATTCATTCCACATATACGGGTCGGCCTAGTAGGCCTAGTAGGCTTTTCTATAAGCCTTAGCCTGACCTATTTAAATTAATGAGCTTTTTTTAAAGCTTGAGCCTGACCTATTTAATAAACGAGGTAGGCCGAGCCGAGCTTTAAATAGGCCAGACCATTGGCCCCTAAAGGGCAGCCTGGCTTATTCCCACCCCTAGTTGGGAGTATGTGTTAGTAGGGTTTTTGTATTTATATATGTCGTGCCTTTTTATTAATAAAAAAAGGGAAAAACGGATCGGGTCGGTTAAACTGGTTCAACGGTCCGCCCACTGACCCGGCCGGATCACACCGGGTTTCAGCGAGTTAATTGCATATCTGGTCTTGTAGCCTGCCCGAACCGCTGTACCCTCCGGTTTGCGGGCTGACCGGTCCAACCGGCCGGGTCCGTCCGGGTTTTAAAACACTGGTCACAAGTGTACAAAAAGACAAAATTTCCTTGTAAGTGAGAGAGAAAAAGGCCATGATTTTTTGTCATTTTGTACACTTGTGACATTATGGTAGGCCAATATCACATGACATTGACACCTCAATGTCATCCAAATACTACCCGAATAATTGATAGTTACTCACACTGTCCTCTGCTCCGCCTTCTCAGTTATTAGTAACCATTAGTGGTTTAGTTTTCTGTCATGATTTAAAGAAGTGTAAATATTTAGCAGGATAATTGATAGTTGAATGAAGTGTTAACAAAGGAGTACATGTGTATGGACTTGTACACTTTCATCATCTCCTGATGAAATTTTTTTCTAGTAATCGATAAAAGTCTTCTTGTTTCAGGCTTTCTAATTCTCATTCACTATGCTCTCTCAATATCTCATTTTTCATAACTGACTTATACATTTTGGGCAGTAACTATATCACTTCTCATACACTATTCAAAATCTTTTGTAGAGTCCTGCGTTAACCAGTTGTATATTCGTAAATGCTTCTGTAATCACCTTCAGTCTTTATTGCTTCTCGTCTTACATCAGGGGTCTAAAAACTACTTTAAAACAAAGTTAAAATAAAGGTCTTTAAAAAAAAAGTTAAAGTTGTTTGGTTTCTTTATTTTTTTTTTAGTTTTAAAGCTATTTTTAAGTTAAAAGTTGTTTGACAAAATTTTGTACAAAACTTTGAATTTATTATTTTTTTGTGATGTCCGGGGTTCGAACTCCATACCTTACATATATTTATGCATTATCCCAATCAACTAAGCTAAGCTCACGAGAAGAAAACTTTGAATTTATTATGAACTTACATAATAAAAAAAAAAAATTAAAATATTTTTTGAAGGGAAAAATGTTTAAAATATAAAAGATTTTTTTTTTCAAATACTATATCTACTCAATGACGTTTATTTTGTGTAACATGAATACAAATTTGTATCATCATATAAATGACTTGTTAAATATTTGAATAAGAGAAATAATTTAAGGAGGCTCAAATAATAACATAAATAATATCAAAATAGTTGGTTTTTGAATACCATATTTTTTGTGTCATTCAAAAAGATAAGAATTTATATTATATTTGTTACATTGTTGGTGTCATTGAAAAACATATGTTTAATTTTTTTGAATAAGAAAAAGATATACATAGTTTGTTACAATATAAATGTGCAAAATATATATAAGTATATTTTTTTAGGCATTTATACTTGTACTTTTAATTGAAATCAAAATTGTATAAAAATAATTATATGCATTATGCAACACTAAAAGTAAATTATACGCATTAAACAAAAAAATTGACAGACATACATATATTACTCTAAATGCTAATGTGTGTGTATATATTTACGAAGTTGAAGAAAGGAAATAAAAATATTTGTGAGGATGTGATGATTAAACGATATTGAATTTAAATATATAAGTGATAAAAAGATAATAAAATTAAATGGACCCTCCTTAAAAAAATGGACCGGTTCAAAAAAAAAAAATGAAAGAAAAAAAGAAAAATTGAAATATAATATTAAGAAAGAAAAAAAAAAAGGTTGCTAGCGTGAGTTGAAGAGAAGTGCTTGTGAAATAAATTGTAGAAAACTAGTTTTTTGAAGTAGTATTCAACAACTTTTGGTCAAAGCTCGTTCCATTTAATTTTATGCATTATAATTGACTGTTGAAAATATAGTCATTATAGCAAGGCTAAAATATGGTTTTACTCTCTGCAAATATGCTTCGTTTTGATTTTAGTCCTTGTAAAAACTTTTTGTAGTTTTTGGTCTTTACAAAATATTTTGTTTTTGAAAATAGTCACTCCAGGAACTATTTTCAAAAACAACATTTTGCAGAGACCATTTTAAAAATCAAAATATTTTGTAGGGGTTATTTTTTAGCCTTATAGCAAATAGTAGTACTAGTAATTGAATTAGTGTATGTAATAACATCAAGTGCTAGAAATTTAAATCCAATCTCCAACTCAGCATCAAATGATCTATCTGGATTACGTTGACTATCTCCGACCTTTGACACCATGGGACAACACCATCGTATTAGGCTATTAGCTTCTACTTCTTTTTTATTTTATTTTTTGTGGAAAATGGGTATATTAGCTTATAGATGCAGGAATGAAAACGATAACCAACTATGGATATTCTAAATCCAACAGTAATGTTTAAAAAGCCAAGGGTAATACGATGATTCATACATACGTTAGCATAGCACGTCCATAGTTGATGTTTTTTTTTTAAAGGTGCATAGTTGTTTATGTTGAATACAAACTTGATCCAGAACACTCTCTAGTCTCTTCCAGCATGTTTCGCTGATTGTTTAAATGTTGGGATTCACTCCAATGGGTTGCATCTAATTCTTCCTCTGAAAACTCCATCTTCCCAAAATTGTGGTTAATCAATCGTGGATGATGATATAAAAGGGAAATCTCAACCATCAATTCAATTTTCAGGAATGGGTGAATTAATAAGGATGTGAAATAGAAAAGAGATATGGAGAGTGTGAAACTAAGTTGAAGGAAAAGATGTAATCACTTCCTGGAGAAAGAGAAAGAGAAAGGAAAGATGGGTTTGGGTCGTTTCTCGTTTGTGTTGGTGACGGAAACGTGTTGCAGAACGGGCTGGGCGGCTTTGAGGAGTTGGTTGATAACTGGGTTTGAAAATTGTGTTGCGAAAATGCCCACACACGGAATTGTGTTATACTATTACTTTTCTCACCCTATCCGTTTCTCACACGTCATATTTTTTTTCCAAAATGTCCTTCGAATTATGTAATCCGAATTTGAGTTTTTCCTACCCTAGGGTGAAAAAAAAAAGTTTTTTCACAATTTCTGATTTTTTCGGATTTTATAATCTGAAACCCTCAAAAAATAGGGCTCGCTATTTGATTTTTCTGGATTATATAATCCGAACACCCCTTAAACACCCTTTTTTCAGGTGAAAACCAAATTCTAAACATGTTTGTAACATGGGTAGTCATTTTATGAACAATATTAATCTTTCTAACTCTCATCATTTTGATTTAGATTATTGTTAGATGTTCTTAGTCAAAAATCGGGTTTTCAGGCTACTTGATCAGATTGCTCCGAAACTTCCCCCAAAAAATCAGGAAAAAATCAAGTATCAAAATTGTCGTAGAAGTGGCTTCTTACGGGACTCCGCCCCTCAAAATCCAAAATTCCATCGTTTAAACCAATTTTTCATTTTTTTTAATCTATCATATTCTCAAAAAAATCCGAAAATTTTTGCATTACTTTTATTTAATTTTTAGAATTTTTTGGGTGGTATTTTTATGTTTTTATTTGACTGGTTTTTAGCATTTTTTTTTACTTAGTTTTTTGGTTGTTTTTAAAAACAGAACTCAAAACTGCTGAAATGTGATGTAGTCTGATGGCTGATTATACATAAGCATTGTCCGGAGTTTAGAATCCGAATTCACTTATGACGTTTTCGGATTTTATAATCCGAAAACCCAAGGGCATTTTTAATTTTTTTTCAGGATGCGTGATAATTGGATAAGGTGGGAAAAATAAGGTGGGAAAAGTAATAGTTATTGTGTTATGAAAATTATGTTTTGAAAATTGCCCATGAAAACATGCTACCATGGGTTGTTAAGCGGTCAATTTGCATTGCTATGAGAGAGAAACCCAAGAGAGACGCTCTCACACGGAACTGCATTGCCATGTCATTCGTGAGACTCTCGTGAAACAAGTTTTCGCGAGATCTAGCATTTTCCTTAAACTTTTATATCATTATCATACTTTATACGGTGTGTAGTTTTGTTTTTTGACACACACATGCGCGCGTGCGCGCGCCCACACACACACACACATATATATATATATTATTAGCCCTCCAATTTTAAACGAAAATGAGTTTTGGTAATTTGTAGTTCGGTCGAAAGATAAATAAAGTTTGATAAAAAAATTAATTTACTACAGATCCAACTAAGTCTCTGGAATGAACAAAAAAAAGCATTTTGCTTATCATCAAGCTCAGCTGTCCCCTAATTTATTCATACATCATCCTTTGGAACATTGGGTTTGGGTCAACACGACTGAGGAAATGATTCTCTTACTGCACCATAAAATTAGTTATTTAATTGAATGACGTAAAGATTTGTCATAAACTATACATAATATTAGAGGTGTTCATGTCCAATCCAATCCAAAGCAAACCGCAGTAATCGAACCTAAAAATCAAGAACTGAATCAAAAATCGAAAATCGAATAAAAAAACCAGCAATTTTAAATGGATTGGATTGGTTTTCGGTTCCCTTAGTATAAACCGATCCAATCCAATCCAAACCAAAATATACATACATATATATATATATATTATATGAATTTTTTTATAAATGTTTCCTTAATTTACAATTATGTAACTATTTTTTAGACTTGTTCTATTTAATAATGTTGACTTTTTTTTAGTTCTTTTAAGAAATATTATTAATTTATGATTTTGTAACTATTCTTTAACCTACTATTTTATTTGTTTTATGTTTTCTACTTATTCTTCTTTTTCGTAACCTTACCTTTTTATGAAATGTCATAAAATAATATATTTTCTTAAAAGAAAATTAAAAAAATATACAACAATGAAAACCAAAAACCAATCCAAATCGAAAAAAATTGGATTGGATTTGATTTTAAAACCAAACCAATTGGACGAACAAATAACAAAACCGAAAAGATTGGATCAGATGATTTTTCCTCACAAAATCGAACAAATCCAATCCGCGAACTCCCCTACATTTTTTTTGGTGAACCGCGAACACCCCTACATAATATATAACAATTAAGCAATTATCTTAAGTGATTAATAAACTCCGGAATAACGAATTGTTTAATTATCTTAATCAATTATCTTTTGCTTGAATTTCGGATTACCAAGACTCATTTTTCTTTTAAACTAGAGGGATAATAAGAAAGGATTTTGCTAACCGCCCTAAGGGCAATGATTAAGGAATCCATTAGTAGAAATTTTGTTTTAAAAATACAAGCTTTTACTTTTGTCTTAGCAATGATTATACAACTTTTTATTGTAAAGTTACTTATTTTAGTACCCTTCCTAAAGACACTCATTAACATTCTCCAATAAAAAATAATAGTATACATGTAAAAAAATATTATACACCGTATAAAGTACATCCTCTGGTCACTATTATAAGCAAAACTTTGCATTTTAGATTCATTCAATTAATGTATATATAATCTTTATTATTGACTACATACATCATTTAATGAATGAATCTAAAATGCAAAGTTTTGCCTACAATAATGAGAGAAGGTGTATGATCATGGTATAAGAGTTTAATCAAACAGTGGATTCTCAAATACAATTTTCAAAAAACGCAACTTCTAAAACCGTGTTCACGTAGCCAGCACTAGCACTCAAACTGGTTTATGATATTCAACGTTGATTTTTGTCTTTTAAAAATGTTCGGTTTTTTTTTTCTTCAAATAAAAAGGAATTTAATTACCATGTTATTTTTCTGTTGAATCAAGGGGGCCAAGCCCCAAGACAGAAGCTAAGTTCTCCAATACTCTTCAAAGTTTTTCTTTTATTTTTAGTCTCTCAAAAAGCGAGGGAATCCAAGAAGCTATGCTCAACAGAAGATAGGGAGAGATACAGTTAGTGATTGCAGATTGTTTGATTTAGGTTTCATTAGCTATCCATACACTTGGTCAAATGGTAGAGAAGGGGAAAATGTTCAATCCTGAATTGATCGTTCTATGGCTACTTATGACTTTTCCAATACATTTTGCTCTGATTCAAGTTATTCACCTTCTTGCATTTGGTTCGGATCACACAACTTTCTCAATAACTTTGGAAGATATCTCCTATGGTACAAAGCATAGGAAAGTTCTTGAAGAGTCTTTAGAATTATTGTGAAGTACTTATGTATTACATACAAACATGTGGTTAATTACTAAGCGTATTAGAAAAAGCCGATAGACGGGCACGGGATTTACGAATATCGGTGTTTATTTCTTATTCTATTTGTACAATTAATTTTATTCTCTCCATTTCTTTTGTAGAAAATGAAAGTGTGATGTAAATAGAGATGATGAACATGTCTTATATTTTGATTTCAAAGAAAATAATTTGGTTTTGTTTTTTTTTTCTTCCATATATACTATAAATAAATAGCCAATTTTTTCTGCTTTGTACGTCTGGACTTATTTGATATTTGCTTTGTGTTACTCAAGTATACTTTACCTAAGTTAAACCCTTAAACTCATTCCAACCTCAACCATAGAGTAGAGAATAAGAACCATAAGGAGTGGGAGAAACCTCTAAAGGCAAATATACATGTTCTCAAAGACATTTTAATGAAGTGATTATGTAACAAACTTTATTTTAGGCTTCTGAAATGCGAAGTGCTAAAGAACATATTTTTTGAATGGCAAATGGCTAAAGATATTAATTATGCATTTGGAATCACATTGATTTTAGATAACGGATTGATATTATAATTTTCTTAAAGTTTCATTTCTATTTTATTGTGAACATCTTATATAGTATGAAGTGTGTTAAGTGAGAGATATCTCAATTATCTTATGTTTACAACTATTTATATTAATAAATAACAATTATAATGTGTTCTAATCCTCCCTTTACTCGTAGAATAACTACTATTCAAAAGTAACATTTTCTTTATCAACCTATCATTTATTGTTGTTTTGATACATGCGTTAGCGTAATAGAAAAACCGTGTCCGTCTGAACGCTATTGCTGTATAATAATAACAACAATAATACAATATTACAGAAACAACTGAATCAAAACGATCATATTTCTAGCTTAAAGACATCAACTCTCTTAAACTACGAAAACTTACAAATCTTGATATGTAACTATAAATTTATATCAACAAAGTTGATGATAGACCCACCTAGCTTGGTAGATGAAATT
>Ga0315913_1008766_pt1 | contig 11944 bp, 10 predicted proteins | sample MpolsnodulesMG_FD_207736 | JGI IMG/M metagenome (GOLD analysis project Ga0315913, IMG submission 207736) | Medicago polymorpha root nodule microbial communities from Los Angeles, California, United States - small nodules | ecosystem: Host-associated > Plants > Roots > Nodule | place: USA... | reverse complement strand
CTAATTCAATGGTTGCCCTCATATTAAGTTCCCACTTTGGTCTTCATAACTAAATATACCTCCCTCCCATTTCCTATAGGTATGGTACACGTACACCCATCTCCTCTTCTCTCTTAACTTTTGCTTTAAAAATAAATAAATAGATGCCTTCTAATTATTTGAGGTCGTAACCGCCATCCACTTTGACTCATTTACTTACAAGTTTGATTATATACTCACCAAAATTTTCCTTAGTATCTAGGCATTAGTCCCTAGCACTCCATGTACCACGGTTTAGAAAAGGAATATTTAAACCCTTTTGATTATATCCGGTCACCTAAATGTCGGTTTTCGAACTACTATAATCTTACACTCAAACACCACATATGTTGATATCTATATCCAACCTCATCGAGTTTCATTAGTCCCTAGCACTTAGAATTCATTTTGTTAATATTGTCCCGAAGCCCTCCATAGTCATCAATACGATTGAGAAGCATGTTTTCTTACGGTTGTCATGGTCAATTGAAATTGAGAGACTTAACGGAGCGAAAAATGGAGGGTGTGGATAAGAGGTTATTCGGCTAGGAAAGAGAGCAATTAATAGTGGTAGCAATTTTTGTCTTAAAAAAAAAATTAAAATGTATTTTTTACGGTAAAAATTGATCTTTTCTAAATGTGATTATTTTAGTTATGTTTTATATGATAATTGTGTGATGTTGAATTGTATAACTATTTTATTATGTTCTATACATTTTGTCATATTGAAAAAAGACATGTTAACTTTTTGATAAATTAAAGAAAAAATGTGAGTTTGTGAAATGATTGAAGGTTGGTTGTGTGTTTGATGATGCGTTAATATTTGGCTGTAATTGCGGGTTAATATTTGTGCCTTAGTTTAATAAAAGTACTTATTAAGGACTCAATGACTCCAATGTCAATACACTAATAAGGACTCCAATGAAAAGTACTTAAATATGTCTCACTACCTTTACATCATGTAACAAAGATAATTTACTTATTACTCCTTTTTACAAGTGGGGCCAAGTAGTACACATTTTATGGATAACACTTGTGTACCATAGTGTTATATAACATTGGTCAATTAAGATGTGCCACGTGACACACCCTTTAAAAAATATATCAAATAAAGCACATACAAAGTAACATTAGTATGTGACACATTCTTATTGGCCAATGTTATATAACATTGGTACTTTTATGGTACACAAGTTCTATCCGCTCTTTATTACTCATTTATGCAAGTGGGATCAAGTAGTACACATTTTATTACTTTTTTAAACGTGGGACATGTTAGTTACCCAGGAGAGAGATAGTCCTTATATAGTTGTCCGTTCCTTAACAAGGATTCATTTTTTCTTCCTCCAATGGAGGGTCCTTAACGGGGAGTGATCATTGTTAAGTAAGGACCCCCATTGGAGATGTTCTAAGATATGTGTGAACCTTACTTTGAAGCATATGACTTGAATGTATTTCTCTTAATTCTTTTTGATTGATAAGTTTTGATATCATCTATTTTATGACATTGTTTCTGTGCTTTGAGTATGAATCAATTTGGATAAGGAAATTGACCCTTACACTAACATTTTAGGTATCAAAGAAAAGAAGGTATATGCTTTGAAATTGGATTTTAGATCTAATTGTAAATTTTAAAGCATGTTTATTTTAAGAATTTTCATTAAATTATGTTAAGAATTTTGCATAGGTTTTGCTAAGAATTTATTATTGATGAAAAACAAAAATAGTAGTGATTTTTTAAAAATGAGAATGATTTAAGCGTAATGTCTTGGACCAAAATTTAAGGCGTTACAAATTACATTTCTTAATCGATATGAAATTTTAAGTGACATATAAATTACAACTGAGGAATTTTACTCAAATTCTTTTATCTTGAAGGTCTTTACACAACTTATATTTTTTTGTATCGTTACACAAGTAGCCGTAAATTAAAGCTGTGGTAGTGGGCTAGATGAGTAAAACCCTCCAGGAAGTTGACCTCAACTTAGGTCACATGACTGTGTTGCCGCCAGTTGGATTGATGGTTGACTAAAACATGACAGTGGAAGCTAATTTATAAAACAAGGGAAAAATTATTCAAAATAAGGGAAGAGTGTCAGATTAGATAGCATGTATTGTGGTGATAACATAAGACAAGATCTTTCAAAAAAAAATAAGACAAGTTAATGGATAGATAAACCAATACAACATAGAATAAACGTAGAAGAATGATACTCATTTTATGCCAAGCCATACATTATTATATGCACAGAGAAATTGCAACAAAAACAACGTCTCTTATCAGATTCTCAATATCAATATCAGCATAAAAATGTCAATTTACTTTCATGAATGAATACACTCATTAACTACGTGCCACATGATGATTAATTAATAACGTCATTAATTACCAGTACTAATTAGGGAATCAGGTCCACGAAAAACAAAGGACCAAGTAGGCATTTCTACCAGTAATTCCAAAATGTAGATTGATGAAGCTGGAAGTTCAAGTATATACCATTTGTAGTAGTTTGAAAGTGAGTTTAGCCTTTTCAAAAAATTAAAGCTCAAAGCGTCAAGTATACGAAAAGCAATAAGGTAGAGACTAATTTTCTATTTTTATTTTCAGAGTCAAACAAATTAATTTACACTATCTTCACACCCTACAGTTATACACTCCTTTTACATGATTCAAAGTGATTTTTTACCCCATTCCAAAACCAAAACAAAAGAGTGATTTTTTATCCATCTATAAAAAAAAAAGTGACTTATTTTCCTTTGATTGAAAAATAATATATTAAATACTTTATAACAAATTATTCTCTCTTTGGAATTTTATTTATATTGTGATTTTGATTCCCTGAAAAATAAAACCACTTTCTATAACATTATTAATTAAAATTATTTGGCTTTTGGAATCAAATAATTTAATTTAGACTATTTGACTTTCGGGGTCAAATAATTTAATTTACATTATTTTCACACCCTGCAATTATACACTCTTTTTACTTTCTTTTTTTTAAGGAGCACTCACTCTTTTTACATGATACATACAAAGTGATTTTTGCCCCATCTATAAAAAAAAAAAAAAAAAGTGACTTATGCTCCTTTGATTGAAAATAATATATTAATTAATAAAACAAATTATTCACTCTTGGAAATGTTTGTTATCCACAAGAAATAATACTGTCATTTGATTCCTTGAAAAATAAAACCACTTTCTCTAATCCTTAAAAAAAACACTTTCTCTAATATTATTAAGTTTTTTTTGTTCAAATTATTAATTATTAAGTTACTCTTACCGCTATCCCCGTGAGCTTAACTCAGTTGGTAGGGATATTGCATATTATATACAGGATCCGGGGTTCGAACCCCGGACACCCCACTTCTCCACAATTAAATTGTGTGAGTTTTAGCCACTGGGCTACTTGACCACAAAAAAATAAGTTACTCTTACCGCTTAATACGTGAGTATACTTAGCATATATGCGCAGTAAAGAATATTTTTTATTTATTTTTGGTATCATGCAGTAAAGAATATTTGATAACCAAGAAATGCATCACACACACCATTTTAATTCTTTCTTGAACACCAACTTCATCACATTGAGTTCAAAGCAGTATAATCAATCAAGATAGGAATACTTTTATTAAGATGAGAGCTTCTTCCACTTGTTCTTCTCAATTTTTGACTCTCTTCTTGGCACTAGCATTAACTGCACTAGTTCTTGTTTCTTCTTGGATTCATTCTCCAAATTTCTCATCATTTCTTGGTTCTTGGAGTTGGAAGGCAAAACAACCAACTTCTTCTTTGGATATAGAGATCATAGATAGAGCTTCAACATATGAAGGAGAACCTCCATCATCAAGTGCATTTCCATTACAAACGTTTGCTCCATATTATTCTCATGTAAGCAATAATTATTTTTCATTCATTAGCCTTTTTCCTTTAATTATCCAACTGTAGTGTACTTTCTCTCATCTTTATTCTTTCGTTGGATTTATTGCTTTACTTTTTCTTGGTGGTGGATCTTTTATTCTTTAGGATGGTGAAAAGCTTGACACAAACTTTAAGCATAAAGGTACAAACAAAGTGAACGTTAGAGATCATAAATACAGCAAGTTGGAAAGAATTGAATCAAAACTGGCTAAAGCAAGATATTCCATCAAAGAAGCTAGCAAAGTTCGAAATTTAACATCAACCCACCAAGACCAAGATTATGTTCCTCGAGGTCCAATTTACAGAAACCCCGATGCTTTTCATAGGTACTTTTTTTTTTCAGCCCACCATAAATTTTTTATCATTAAAATTAAGGATTTAATTGATATGTACTATTGATATTTTTTGTCCACAGGAGTTATCTAGAGATGGAAAAGGTGTTCAAGATTTTTGTGTATGAGGAAGGTGAACCACCACTGTTTCATAATGGTTTAAGCAAAGATATATACTCAACAGAGGGAATATTCATAAATGAAATGGAAAAGGGAAGGTACTATCGAACTAATGATCCAAATGAAGCTTTTGTGTATTTTCTACCTTTCAGTGTGGTTATGATGGTTGAATATCTCTACGTGGGTGGATCCAATGATAAAAGTCCCATTGGTGTTGCTGTGAAAGACTACATACATGTTATATCTCATAAATATCCCTTCTGGAATCACTCCTTAGGCCATGATCATTTCATGCTCTCTTGCCACGATTGGGTAAGCAATTCTATCTCATTTCACATTATGACTCAAATGGAGAGAATGCAAAGCATGCAAATAATTTGATTTTTTGTGCATATTTTGATTTGAATAAAGAATAGTTTTAGTCCAGTGTTAATCACTTAGAGAGACAAAGGGTATTCAAGAATGTGACACAATTTTGCTGAGTGTACACCCTTTACCTAATACAATAGTATTATTTGGCCATTGTTCAGGGTCCAGATGCATCTGCTTACGTGGACAACTTGTTCAACAATTCAATAAGGGTTCTTTGCAATGCAAATACATCTGAAGGATTCAAGCCAGCAAAGGATGCATCATTCCCTGAAATGTTTCTCAAGAAAGGAGAAATCACAAATCTTGTAGGAGGGTACTCTCCATCTCGTAGGACGATCCTTGCTTTCTTTGCAGGTCACTTGCATGGTTACATAAGATACCTACTCCTCAATACATGGAAAAACAAAGACCAAGATGTGCAAGTCTATGAAGAACTCCCTGATGAAGATTCTTACCACACAAAGCTTAGAAGCAGCAAGTTTTGTTTGTGTCCAAGTGGTTATGAAGTAGCAAGTCCAAGAATAGTGGAAGCTATATTTGCTGAATGTGTGCCTGTATTGATTTCTGATAGCTATGTTCCACCCTTTAGTGATGTTTTGAATTGGAAAGCATTTTCAGTTCAAATAGATGTGAAGGATATTCCTAATATAAAAAAGATACTCATGGGGATTTCACAGAGGCAGTACTTGAAGATGCAGAGGAGAGTGAAACAAGTGCAAAGACATTTTGTTCCTAATGAGCCACCAAAGAGGTTTGATGTATTTCACATGACGATTCATTCCATTTGGCTCAGAAGGTTGAACATCCGTATTCATGATGATCAGTGATAGCAGATCCACAAGATTAACAGATTTTGTAATATAGAAAAATGTTTCTTTCTTATACATGTGTGAAAACCTAAGGAAATTAGAGATTTACTTGGTGTTATTGCATAACAGATTCATTATCATTGCTGTTATTATAATTTGTATGTACTTTTTCTCATTGTAATTCTATTAAAGGGATTTCATGCTTTCTCCAAATATATATTCAAAAATTAAGCAATGAAGTAAAAACTTCTAGGTAAACATTACATAGCTGAACACATTGCTCATTGGCCCCCACTACACTTGAGACAACATGAAAGGACAAAATTGCATTTGCGGTCCTTTAAGCTATTTGTTTATAGCAAATAGATCACATAAGATTTTTGTTCCACGTAGATCTTTTGGGTCCCATTATGCACATGGGACGCCTATTTTTTAGAATCTCCGTTATGAAAATACACATGATCGTTACATATGTGATGTGAAAACACACGTTGGCGTGACTTGTTAATATGGCCACACAATCATCGATTTTAGTTTCAACTCGCAAGAAAATCATCAGTGTTTTGAAAGAGAAATTGAGAAGATTAAGAAGACATTATGAACAGTATTAGTACTACCAAACAAGTTTTTAGGAGTGAGGTGAGAATGTAAAAGCTTTTGAATGAAGTTTCAAGTTAAAATAAAAAGGAATAATGCATCATGTAGTTATTGGGTTGAAGATGATACAGGTTAGCAGCTTTCAAAAACCACACAAGTATTTTTTAACAGAAATTCCAAAACAAGGTCAGCGATGCAAACCCTTTCAAACTTAAAGACCCATGTAAAACAAAAAATAATAATGAAAGACCTATCTGATAGACTAATACAAACACATAACTTAAAATACTGCAAATGCAATTTTGTCATAGGGAGAGGTAATGTAAAGCATGTAATCAAATAAAAACCGTTCTCAAACATTGTTCACATAGTTGGCGTCCATTGTCATGCACATACAAAATTACTAGAGTCATAATAACCATAATTTACATGAATAGGTGACTTCTAGTTTACCCAACAGATAAAATAAAGGTGTCTTCTAAAAAATTATTTTCACAAGTACTCGAGGATTTGGCATTTGAGTGCTTAACTTATATGGAATTCTCCACTTGCATGTACCTCTTTGACCCTCTTATCATACTCATCTTCTTCAACTACCTCTTCCTCCAATTCTTCTTCCAAATCTTCTTCTCCTTCAACTTCTTCCCCTTCCCAGCCAAAACCTTTGACGGGCCTAGATACTGGAGGCGGGTTTCTTGCCTCTCCCACAATTTTCATTACATCATCCACACTTTGTAGATGAAAGCTTGGATTTTCTCTCTGGTAATACATAGCTTGAGCTGATTCTGTTAGCTCCCTTGGAAGATTCTTTAGAAACCATGGATGGCTCTTGATTTCCTTAATAGTAATTCTCTGTAAACAGTAAAGAATATGGTCGTAACAGTTAACTCGTCATAAACAAGTGCTAATATGTCAAATGTCATTAGTTTATATTTTCAAGAGCTTCCCCAATAAACACATTTACACTATTGTAGTTGCTCTTGCCAAAGGAGAATTAATTGAAGACATTATTCGTAGAGTATCTTGAAAGGGGGATACATGAAGACACACAAATTATAAGGACTTTGATTAATAAAAAATATAATGGAATACAGGTAAAACAATTACAAGCCAATTGTAAGTTGGATTCTGTAATGGAACCTACATTTTTGTACCATATGTGTACCAATTGTCAAACAAAGATATACATGTTTGTGAAAAATATAGTAGAATCACTGGATTTTTAATATTTCATGGAATTGGTACATCTTCTGCTGTATACTAAATATGCATATAATTTGATAAAACTTCTATTCAGATTGATATGCCACAATTCCATAATGTCCTGACACTTACATACTAATGCTCAGCTAGTTAATATGAAAAGAAGGAGCCCAAAAGAAGACCAAATTCATGTTCTCAACTCATAGACACCAAATATATAGAAAAGTCAAAATTAAGAGAAACGGAAACACTCCAATTTTATCTATCCACTAAAGAGGAATTTACCAGATGGTTTTGAGGGTTGACAAGTAATCATACTCGTCATACTTACAAAAGTATACATCTATAACATGGAAGAGTCAAGGCATTCATGATATGAAATGCAAGATAGTCTAATCGCATTGCAAATAGGCAAACAAAGTCTGGACGATTAAGCAACATAACATACCCTCAATGGATTTGCAACAAATATACGAGAGATGAGGTGTCTGCAATCTTGAGATATGTGAACATAATCAGGAATTTTGTATTGAATGGCCATTATACGCTGTAGAATAGGATAGGAAAAAGGGATAAGAATGATAGGAAAATAACATGAAACATTACGAAAACCAGCAAGTATTTAAATGGAAGAAATGTACCTGAATTGTTTTCCTAAAATTTTTAGGGTCATCCTGGTCCTCAAAGGGATATGCTCCGACCAACATGACATAAAGAGTCACGCCACATGACCAGACATCAGCCATCTAAAACAGTATAGAATTATCAATACGTTATTTCAGAAGTGAATAAAATTCTATATACGTTGGGTACAGTTAAAATATTCAAAATCTACTTCATTCCAGACTAGCATAATCCGAACAGCAAAGCAACAAAACATGAGATGAGCAAGTGTTTAGTTATAAGGAAAAATTGAAATACTTTGTGTGCTCTCTGCTTTCACACAGACACGAACACTAAGACAAACAAAAGACTCCGGGTGACATGTTTCAGGTTAAAAAGGTGAAGTTAAGATCCAACATAGGAGTAAATTAGATGCAACAAACTCTAGTGAGACAATTCAATGTGTGAGGAAAAATATATTACCTTTCCATCATACTCCCGCCTAGAAAGAACCTCGGGTGCTATATATGCTGGTGTTCCAACAGTTGATTTGGGTCGTGAATGGAGCAAAGATGACTACATCACAAATAAGAAACACTCAAACAAACTATAACAGTAACATAAATACTATTTAAAACTTATAAGCTTGATGATACTGATACCTTCGAATAACCAAAGTCACAAATTTTTAAGCGGGGTGCAGGACTTCCATCTAAAAGGGTGTTCTCTAGCTTCAGATCTCTATGGCATATTTGCTGTAAAATAAGATAAAAAGCATAAGTTCTCACTACAAGTATTTCAAAATTCAATAATTTTACTTCGAACTTGAGCATGAATTTACCATGGTGTGACAGAAATGGACACCTGAGATCAGCTGCTGAAAGAAATATCTGGCCTGAACAATCAAAGGAGACAAAGTGAGACATGGCATGGAAACAAAAGCAAGGAAGTTAAACAATGGAGAAAATTATCAAAGAAACATGTGAAGCAATTAACCTCATCTTCACTGAACCTGCCAGCATTGCATATCCTCTCAAAGAGTTCCCCTCCAGCTGCATACTCCATCACTATTGCTAAATGTGTTGGAGTCAAAACCACCTGCAAAATCAAAATCACAATCCTATTCAAACATGATCTCATAATTCACCATATGTAATGCTCAACCAACACAAATTAAAGAAGTGAATCAATACCTCCTTGAACCGAATTATATTCGGATGCCGAAGTGACCTATGATTCATGATCTCTCTAGCCACGTTCTCATCAATCTGAAATTACAATCCATCGAAAAAAAACTTAGAATTACATAACAAATTAAAAACAAAACAGTAACTTAATTGTGCATCAACAACAAATAGAATCCTAATCCTTTGATCAATTATGATTCAGGAGCTAAACTATGAGTTCTAAACTAAAATCACTAAATGATCACATAAATCATCTCTTAAACTACTTAATAATTATGATTATAATTAAACGTTAAAGGGGTTGCGATAAAATCACCAAAAATTGAAAAGAAAGTAAAATTAAATAAATTATGAAATTAAAAAGGAAAAGGAAAAAACATGAACCTTTGAGCCACGCTCGATGTATTTCATGGCGACAAGTTCCTTTGTAACTTTGTTTCTCATAAGCTTAGCAACCCCAAAATTACCAGAACCTAAATCCTTAACAGCCTCGTACTTGTCCATAGTAACAATAATAACCGAAAAAAACAGAGACCTAGGAAAAATAGGAAATAATGGAATCGAATTGAATCAGAAAAGCATGGTATTGAATTATGCAATTGGATGAAAAGGGTATCGAAAAGTGGTTGCTTTAACGGAAACAGACGCTTGTGTCGTAATTTGAGGAAGGTAGAAAACAGGGACAGGGGGAAAGAGGGTTGTTGTTTGGATCGGAAGAAAACAAGTGGAGAGAAAAAGAAAGGAATGAAAGAGGTTGATGAACGAATGAAATGGAATGGAATGGATTATGGAATGGAATGGAATGAATAATAATGGTTATATTTGTCGGCTACGTGTGTTTTTTCTCGTTCAGAGGTTTTTCTGCACTGTGTATGTGTGAAGTGGCACTGTGACTTTGCTATTGGATCTTATATACTTTTTTATTTTTATTTTTCCTTTTCACACCAGCACAAGAGCATCTTTCATTCATTTCACAAGTGTTAAAAGAAAAAAATGTATAAGAACTGAGATAATATATAATATATAAGGTTTGTGGTTTTAATCCCGACCATTAAAAAAAATGGATAAGAGTTCTTTAGCATGAGTGAGTTGGCATAGGACAAAACATTGTTATATGTTGAGGTTGGAGTTCGAATTCTGGACATCCACTTGTTTATTTTAGAAAGTGAATTCTAGCTATTAAGTTATTTGAAGAAAAAAAATAAAAGAAAAAAATGGTTTTGAATGTCTTGTTAAATATTGATACTCTCTATTGTCATAAATGATGCAAAATAAAATATATTAAATTTAAAGTTTTAAAATAAGTAACATTAATTAGAGTTATAATTAAAAAAATTATTAATATTACATTGAAAAGTAAGATGTGTCAACTATTTTAGAACAACTTTTTTTAAATGTTTCAGTTATTTTCGGGATGGATGAAGTAGTTTTTTTTAGAGATGTTTGTTATAGTTTGTTTTTGTTTTTTAAATCACTTTGCATCTATTAGCTACATTTTAAACAAATTGTTATGCTAACAAGTGTTCTAAAAATATTGTTTAGGGGATTTATTATAAAAAAATTATGTTGAAATATATGTCAAAAACTTATAAAAGTGGTAATTACATAATTTTTTCATGAAAAAATTACTATTTTTGGCTACTTAAACAATGTAACACACGTATTTGTTAGCATCTCCCTGAAAAAAATCAATATTTCAATATTATCTTTGAGCTACCATATATCTATTGTCTACATAAGATTGTGTTTATCTTTCTTCACAACGTATCCTTTAAAAAACAAGTTTAAATAGTTGTATCGAAACAAATTAAAAATCACTATTTTTAAAAAGTATTTTTTATTGTTCATCGACAATTAAAACTAACATGTTAGTGTCCATCTTAATTTTATGTATGTATGTATGCACCTATATTTATAAGTGATACATGATGTTGGATATTCATGGTGTTCTGAATTTGGATCTTGGATGTCCTATTTATATGCCCAAGTTTTACATTGTATTTACCATTTTGACTATATAAAAAAATAATAATCAATATAATTATCATTTGGGAGAATCCAAATTTAATTTTCAAGTAGATTTATTTTATTAAGCCTTTACTTATCTCCCTAACAAATTGTGAATCACTGGTATAGTATTAAGTATTAACAAACAAAAAATTAACAATTTTATATATATATATTAAAAAAAGTTAAAATGAAATATATTAAATTAAAAAAAGTGATCCATCTCGCATAAGGCGTGTAAAAGAAAATCACTCAAATACAATACAAAGTTAAGTCTCTGGTACCATAAAAATCAGCACGAAATAGAAATAACAATTATATTTATTAATTTTTGAAGAAACAAAGCTTTAATATTTTCTCCTTAAGAAAAAGACTTTACAATTTTATTTACTATATATTATAATCGATAATTAATTAGATTTTTGCATAATCCCATCCAAACTTCCAATCTCCATGGGACCAGAGGTTGGTGAGTCAAAGAAAATGGCACTAGAGGATGGCGTAACATGGAAAGAAAATATAAAATATGTTTGACAAATCTAATTTTTTTTTCCTAACAAAAAAATCTAATATATTTCTTCGCTGAACTTTTTTTTCCCCTTCAACGACAAATGTAATATGATTATATCAACGTTTTTAGGGGTGGCAAAAAAGTCATGCCTTCGAAAATTCGTGGATAAAATCCAGCATATGCACGGGACGGGTAGCTAAATAGGTATCCGTGAATATAATAAACGGATATTTAACTATCCATTACTTTATGGACACGGACACGGG
>Ga0315913_1008764_pt1 | contig 11944 bp, 3 predicted proteins | sample MpolsnodulesMG_FD_207736 | JGI IMG/M metagenome (GOLD analysis project Ga0315913, IMG submission 207736) | Medicago polymorpha root nodule microbial communities from Los Angeles, California, United States - small nodules | ecosystem: Host-associated > Plants > Roots > Nodule | place: USA... | reverse complement strand
GTCATTTCTGGTTTCCCCCTGTAATTTTTTTTTATTTACCCCTTTATAAAATAAGTTTGTTTTGATTTTCCCCATAATAGATTAAACAAAAACGAAAATTTCTTGAAAAAAAAATTGGTTTTTGTTTGGCCTATTAGGGGGTTTATTAAAACAATTTTTTTTACAGGGGGTAAATCAAAAAAAAAATTTACAAGGGGGAAAACCGAAAATGACCTATATTACAAGGGGTAAAGAACTATTAACCCTATATTTCACATATTTATCTTTTATAGGCCTTTATATTTTCTAGTATCAGTTAGAGTACCCCTTGCACTCCCTTTTTAATTCAATATATGTTTATATAACATGTTTCTAAGGCTATTAAATAAATTGCAAGGTTAGAGAAATATATAAAAGTGTAAGAGAAACAACATTATGAAGAGAAAAGTAAATGAAAATCGTATACATAATAGAGAAAAAAAATAACCTTAACTATGTAGGTTTGTCCAATCGTTGGCAAAAACCTTCAAAGCACTTCAGATGTCCAAAAGGAGCGTGCGGATTTTTTATATAACACTCAAAGTCCTCGGTACAACTTTGTGCTAACTTACTTACTCCGTCAACTACAACAAGATATAGGAAAACAAAAAGAATCATAATATAAAACAACCTGAGTGTATCAACCATTTTTCACCTTTGCATGTAAGAAATATAAATTGACTTGATCACTATATATAGTAAAAAACCTCTTTTCTTTACAAATATAGTAAAAATCCTCTTGTTATGTTTACATCAATCAAATAGTTTATATTAATTATGTTGTTGCAAGAAATCCTTTAAAGTTAGAATAATTTTTAAATGTCTCTAAAGTATATTGATGAATCATATTTGCCCCTTTAACTCATAGAGTAAATCTCACAAAAATATTTTAGTTGTAATTAGAATTCATTGTTGTTTACCACCCTTTCATCATTATTATTATTATATAGAATTTCATAATAGAGAGAGGGACACCAATATTATACTATGTTTGTATTAGTGGAAATGGACCCAATATCTTTAAAAAGGTCTTGTGTTCGTATCTTGTGGTTAACTAAAATGTGGTTAGATGAGGACGCCACATTAAAGATGGTCATGATATCCCTTTGATTGAGATTTGTCATTGATAACCAATGAATATTTTGCATCAGTAATACAATGAAGTAAAATAATAAATTAGAAAAAATAGTGCAGAGTGTTGACGTTATAAGTTGTAGGAGTATATATTCGGTGTGATTATTCCTCGTTAGTCACTATTTTTAGAGTCTATAAATTAAGTTTATAATCTATTTACATTATTTTAATATTTAATTTAGAGTTAATTTAATATATTATTTTAATATTTAATTTAGAGTTAATTAAGTTACATCTTTTGATTTATTGAGCCAATTAAGTGTTTGTGATTTCAATTTATTCGTTAACCAAACATTTGGTATAATTTTAGTTCTATTTCATTGGACACTTTTGTTGAGCCAATTTTAATTCTCCAAAATTCACCAAGGACACTTTTGTGGACCCTAGTTGTCATACCCCCATTTTTTTCTTAGCCAAAACTTTCATTCTTTCTTTCTAAAATTTTTAAAAAAAAAGTAAACAATTGACCAAAATTCAACTTTTCAAGAAAGGGTCAGCAAACATATTTTTCTACACCAAATGCATTTTCATGATTATTTTTCCCTTTAGTTACTTGTTTTACAAGTAAACTTCAAATTTTTCATATTTTTATTTATTTTTTTAACATTTTTATTTTGTTACTTCGTTCTCAAGAAAACTCAATTTCATCCCCAAAAAAACTCCAATTTCAATTCATTTCATTTCTATTGCATTACCAATCACAAAAATCACAACTTTACACCAATTATATTTTCAATATCACAAAATTCAAATAAAAATTCAAAAAAGCACTAACTTTGACAAATTCACCCAAAATGCACATTTCACTTCCATTTGATTCCTCCACCATAAATTGTGCATCTAGAACCATCTTCACATATAACACCTCATCATTTTAACACACATCACCACTCATGACCAAAAGTCATCCAAAAAAGTCACAAAAAACTCATTTTTTGCAAAAAATCCAAACTACCCTTACTTACTCCCAACTTAACCTAATTTTTCACTCTTGGCGCCCAAGTTACTCCCTCTATAAATACCCAACAAGCTCAGTAAGAGGGGGGCAAAATTTTGAGTAGAGAAAAATACCAAGTTTGTCAAAAAATTCCAAAATCTTCAATTCACCATGAAACTTCACCATTCTTCAACCAAAAGCTTCTAAACACTTCCAACAAACCAAAAACACTCAAAAACTCAAGAAAAGCCACCTAGAATAGTGAATTCCAAACTCAAAGTTTCATGAAAAAAGTTGGAATTGGTTAGACCCATTCGGGGCTCAAACAAGGTAGATTTCGGTATATTCATACTCCTGGAAGTGTCATGAAGCTTCTCCATTAATTAGTTTTCTTTAATTCGTTGTTTTTTGTGTTAGTGTTTATTTTTAATTTCGAAGTTGTGGTTTGTTTTCTCTTTGCATAAACCTCCTATGTGAAATCTAAGCATAGATTCATGATCAGCGCGAAAAGTCAAGCAAAATGGTATATTCGTTTGTGAGTTTTGGTGTCCATTTGAGTTTTTGAATTTTTGTAGAATGATGTTGTTGGTGTTGTTCATACGTAAGAAGGAGTTGACCTCCTTCCTTCCTTGTTGACTGCGGGTCCCACCTGCTTTTTTATGTTTTCTGTTTTGAAATTCACAGGTCGTGCCTCCCGTAGAGGTCAGAGCCCTATCAATGAATGTTCTGATGAAAGCCAAGAAGGATGAAACAATATTTTAATAAGAAGGTTTGTCCCTGTGAATTTCAAGAAGGAGGCCTTATGCTCAAAAAGACATTTTCTTTTCAACCAGACTCCAGAGGCAAATGGATGCCTAGTTACGAAGGATGGTAACGAACTCGCATGTCCTTTGAACGCAGATGTAGTCAAGAAATACTAACCTGAAAAGGCGGTTTAGGCAAAATGAGCATCTCAGTGGACTGAAAACCCGAAAGGGCGGTCAAGGCAAAAATTAGAGACATCAAAACAGAAAAATGATTATTTTGATAGGTTTAAAACCAGAAATGGTGATCTATGCAAAAGTTAAGGATTATGACAAAGTAACTGCATCAGATCAGACATGATTCACTTGGGGCATTTTAGTGGTCAAAAGACCTCCGATATTGAAGCATCGGAACAATGGAATTCAAAGTTGTTATGGAGAACAATGGTTGTTGTCTTCAATGTACCATTCCCATACATTTACCATTTTCCATTCTTTTTACAAAGATCCGTGGAGCCACGCCATTGGCAGACCACCACTCAATTTAATAAAATTTGAGCATGTGCCCATTTATTTGGAATTCTCATTTATTCTTTTTACAATTTTTTTCTTTCTATTTTTGATGTTAATACTTAAAGCAAAAAATTTCAAAAAATTCTTTTAAATGAATTTCAAAAAATTCTTTTAAAAGAATTTTTTTTCATGTCTTTTGAAAAGCATAAACAACAAGTACATCTTCATTGAACTTGTAAGTAAGAGAAGCATACATCAACATCTGTCTCAAGAACGTTTAAACTCTGCAAGATAAGTATGACCAAAGGCCGTGAGAAGACCTCTGTCAAAAAAAAATGAAAAAATGAAAAAAAGAAAAGCTCGCTAAGTCGAAAACCCGAAAGGGTGGCTTAAGCAAAAATGAGTGTCCCGGTGGACTGAAAACCCGAAAGGATGGTCCGGGAAAAAATTAGGGATTCAAAAAGAGAAAAAACAAAGACAGAGGCATGACAGTTCAAGTGCACCAAATGGAAGAATACACCTTATGTTGGTTTACAAATGGCGACTTTTTCCAGTTTAGCATTGGGCTTTCTCCCCAAGAAGTGTCTACTTCACCATCTATTAATACAACATGTCGGGCTTTACACCGACAATGGTTTGATTCTTCTCCAATGATACCATCTCCAATGGAGATTGGCGAGTGTTTGTACTGTGATGTCAGTCCGCTTCCCATCTTACTTGTCCAGTCTTGTTTCGTCAAGTTCACTTGTTATATACAGTCACATAATCAGACAATCATACAATCGTATAATTATACAGTCGCACAAGTAATATACTCATACATTCATGTATTTATACATTCATACATTCGTGCATACACAACATATACACAAGCATCATTCGTACATGGTTTCACTTCTCAATGTCTAAATGTCATGTCACCTAGAGCTTTGTTTAGCCATATCTCTTCAGTTCTTTCCTCCTCAATTTTCCAAGTGGCAGGTTCTACAAATGAACAACTTACAATCCTTTTCATTTCTCAAAAATGGCATCCCCGGTATGTCGGTTCATGAGGTGTCACTCATCATTTCAGGTGGCAGGTTCTCCATATGAACAGCTTGCAAATACATGTTCAATTTTCTCTAAAAGTGTCATATCCAGTGTGTTTGGTCACAAGATGTCACCTTCATTTTTACCTTCATACAACTATCAATCCCGATAGTAGGTAATACATATCTTTTGTCTTCATATAGCTATCTTACAGATAGTAGACAACATCTCATATCTTTTGTCTTCATACAACTATCTTACAGATAGTAGACAACGTCTCCTTTCTTGTCTTCATACAACTATCATACGGGTAGACTAGACAATGTCATTTTTGTTATATTTTACCTTCATTAAACTATCTCACATCAATAGTAGGTAGTACATGTCTCTTGCCTTTATACAACTATCAATGCCATAGTAGACGACCCTTATTCCCCCTAGTGGAACTACATTATCCCCTAGCAAGGCCAGATCCCTTTCTTTAACGAACTTGGGTATCCTTTTGTTGAGTCTTTCGCCAATCGGACCGTCCTTGTCATCTTGGATTCATACTTCCATCACGAGCATTCACGGCATTTTAGGGTCAAAAATGGTGTACTTTATATTTAAGTCTCTGTGGCCCGTCGAATCAAAAATTTGATCTTCAAGTCTCCGCACGAAGAAACTTAAATAAGGGCATCTGTCATACCATATTTTTCCCTAGCCAAAACTTTCACTCTTTCTTTCTAAAATTTTTACAAAAAAAGTCAACAGTTAACCAAAAGTCAACTTTTCAAGAAAGGGTCAACAAACATATTTTTTTTACCCCAAATGCATTTCCATGAGTATTTTTCCCTTTAGTTACTTGTTTTACAAGTTAACTTCAAATTTTTCATTTTTTATTTATTTTTTTTCACATTTTTATTTTGTTACTTTGTTCTCAAGAAAACTCAATTTCATCCCCCCAAAAAAACTCCAATTTCAATTCATTTCTATTGCATTTCCAATCACAAAAATCACAACTTTACACCAATTATATTTTCAATATCACCAAATTCAAATCAAAAATTCAAAAAAACACTAACTTTGACAAATTCACCCAAATGCACATTTCACTCCCACTTGATTCCTCCATCACAAATTGTGCATCTAGAACCATCTTCACATACAACACTTTATCATTTTAACACACATCACCACTCATGACCAAAAATCATCCAAAAAAAGTCACAAAAAACTCCTTTTTTTTCAAAAAAAATCCAAACTACTCTTTCTTACTCCCCACTTAACCTAATTTTTCACTCTTGGTGATCAAGTTACTCCTTCTATAAATACCCAACAAACTCAATGAGAGGGGGCTGAAATTTTGAGTAGAGAAAAATACCAACTTTGTCAAAAAATTCCAAAATCTTCAATTCACCATGAAACTCCACCATTCTTCAACCTAAAGCTTCTAAACACTTCCAACAACCAAAAACACTCAAAAACTCAAGAAAAACCACCTAGAATAGTGAATTCCAAACTCAAAGTTTCATGAAAAAAGTTAGAATTGGTTAGACCCATTCGGGGCTCAAACAAGGTAGATTTCGATATATTCATAGTCGTGAAAGTGTCATGAAGTTTCTCCATTAATAAGTTTTGTTTAATTCGTTGTTTTTTGCGTTAGTGTTTTTTTTTAAAATTTTTGAAGTTGTGGTTTGTTTTATCTCTGCACAAACCTCCTCTGTGAAATCTAAGTATAGATTCATGATCAGCGCGAAAAGCTAAGCAAAATGGTATATTCGTTTGTGAGTTTTGGTGTCCATTTGAGTTTTTGAATTTTTGTAGAATGATGTTGTTGGTGTTGTTCATACGTAAGAAGGAGTTGACCTCTTTCCTTCCTTGTTGACCGCGGGTCCCACCTGCTTTTTTGTCTTTTCTATTTTTTTGTGGGTGCTATTTGATGTACCTCTTTTTCAGATCTGCACCCCCTGTCTTATTTTATTTTGCTTTCTTTTTTTCTTTTTTTTTATTTCTTTCTTTGCTTTTATTTCTTCTTTTTTTTGTCATTTTTTGCTTTTAAGCATATTTAGTAATATGCGACATTATCTCATGCATCTTTTTAGTTTTTTTTTGTTATTCATGCATTTTTAGTTTATTTAGCATTAATATTATCTCATGCATTTTTTTATTATTTACTTCTTTTAGTTTATTTAGTATTTAATATTATCTCACGCATTTTTTTTATTTATTTCTTTTAGTTTATTTAGTGTAATTTCATCTCATACATTTTTTATTTACTTCTTTTATTTTATTGTCTCCATTTCTTTAAGCATATTCATTTATATATTTAGTGTAATATCATCTCATGCATTTTCACCTTTATTTGTCATTTTGTGAAACAATAAGTTTTCCAAAAAAATATTGAGAGTAGAAAATACTTAGGTTATGCACACAACTAAATATTAAACAAAACAGTGTACACATTACCAAGCAATTACACAAAAATGCACATAGTAACACAAAAAATGTAGAAACATAACACATATCAGTTTGACGGATAGACCAATTTCTAATACCAATAATATAAAACCCTAACTTCTAAAATAATTATTATAGAAATTATCTAAAAAATATGTAAGTTTTTAAATTGAAAGTAGAAAAAACCATATAAAAGACATTTAAAACTAATAATAACTTTTTTCGTAAAAAAATAAATTTTATATTTTATAAAATATCACATCGAAACCACTAATAATAACACAACATCATAATTTAAAATAAAATATTTCGGCTTCTTAGAGCCTTACAATTATTCTCATAATAAAATCATATATAATATTTTTTTGGGTTAAATAAGTTTTTCGTCCTTATAAATATAGCGAATTTTGATTTAGTCCCTAAAAAATTAAACTGAATGTTTTTATCCTCACAAATTTTTTTATTTTGTTTTTTCGTCCTTAATGGCCATTTTATGTTCATATAGATGGCAAAATTATAACTCTTATATGTTCAAATTGTATCTATGTTATGTCCGTTTATTATATTTGACATTGATATATTTATATTATGTTCAAAAAATGTCAAAAACACGTTAAAATTATATCCATTAAGGACCAAAAACAAAATAAAAATTTTATGAGGATGAAAACATTCAGTTTAATTTTATAGAGACTAAAATCAAAATTCATTATATTTATAGGGACGAAAAACTTATTTAACCCTATTTTTTTCTATATTGAACAAAATAAGTCAAGACCATGTTATTAACCCCACAATTGATATCACAATATCAAAGTCTTACAACCCAATTTAAACATAAACAATAATTCTACAAACATTTAGGAAAGCGGAAGCATAGGTGAGATAATAATTATCCAATTTATTCTCATGATTAAACACTTTGACACTATTCCTTAATCTTATCTTGATGATAGCCTGCATATAATTTATACAAGAGAAATAGTTAGAAAATACGTACAAAACACAATAACATCTAAGGTGTACATATAACTATATAAGATATATACATCAAATGCAATATTCATGCACCTCTACTCCTTATACATGTCGTATAAATAACTCAAGCTCAATAAAGTAGCGTAGGAGGATATCGACAATCATACAAGAATAACATCTTTCTCAATGATTTTTAGTACAAAACACTTTCACTAATATTATTTTATTAGGAGACTAATTTGAGTTATCAAGATTTATCAGTACGCCCTAACATCATGGTGTCAACAAGAATCATTGAGATTTTCGAACCGAAACATAGTTAACCATAAGGGGGGATAATAAATCCCAATAGCCCTTTACCATCCAATTAACTATATACTTTGACTCACATATTAAACAACCTATGTATGATGCACGTTCTCCTAAAAAATATCAAACGTGTATCATCATTTATTTCTCATAAAAAATATTAATACCATCCTAGAGTTTAACAAGCTAGGTTCATCATAAACAAAATATTACCAAAGCGTCGTCCTTTTTCTATTTTTGTCTTGGTAGATCAATTACACTTAAAATCTTAGCATTCTATTTTCCAGTCTTGCTAGTTCTTATTTTGTGAATATTTTTGTCATTAGATTTTTTTTTTTATTTCAAGAATTAAAAAGGCTTTAAATAGAGTTAAATTTTCTCATTTTACACTCTACAATTAGTTTTTTTTTCTTTCTCTCTCTATATATAAATCCTCACAGTGTCTCTCTGCCTTGTTGAACCAAGATAAGTTTTAGAATAATACCTCTAAGGTTTTGATGCTAATAATGTATAGAAGAACAGTTGGGTACTCTAAAAAATTTTCTAGTGTGCAGGACCATAGAATTAAATTATGACTCCGAAGTCAATATTTTGACTTTAAAAAACACTAAGCTCTTAAAGATATGCTCTAAAAAAAGTAGAACATATTTGGTATCCAAGACAAATTTTTAATGACAATGCTTTGATTTGAAGATGGTCAGTAAAAAGTTAAAGCTCTAATCAAATATAGATCAAGTTATGAAGACAAGCTATGTTCTGAAGACAAAGCGTTGAAGGATCAAGACAACGGTCAATGTTATGAAGAATATCTGATCAGTTTTGTCTCATTTTGAAGAAACGTCATTGTCCAGGTTCATTAATATGTTTTGTCACGTTGAGTTAAATGAAGACACGTTGTAGAAATGGATAAAGCTCTATAAGACAAAGTGGATGCAACAAATCATTTTAAAAGGAGCAAAGAAATTTTGAAGTGGTGTATAGTAAAATTATCCCTTAGAGGAAAATAATTCATTTATGAAGATAGATCTTGATGTGCTGACAATATCTTCAAACAACCTATTCGAATTTCTTATAAAAGTATATTGAGCGTTTGAAGAAAGAGACACAACTACACGATTTCAATTGTGCCAAAACTATGACAAAATTTCTAGCACAAAAACAAATTCATACAAACTCTCATCTTAGAATTTCTCAAGCGTTTAGAATTACTTTGTGCTTAATTTAGTTTACCACTCTTTGAATCTGAAGCATAAACAAATATCAATTTTTTTCGTAAACTCTAATCATGTTGGATTGTAAAAGTCTTCAAGAAGAGGCAAGAAATCTTAGATTTGTATGTCTAAGTAGTTTGTAATCAAGATTATTTATGGTAAAAATAAATCTCAAGTGTGAGAGGACTGGGCATAATACCGGATTGTGGGGTGAACCAGGATAAATATATGTGTTGACTTGTTCTCGCTTCTCTGGTTATCTTTTTCATCCTTCTCTGGAAAATCTTTTTCAACCTCTTTTCTTGTGTTTTTCTAACCTTCATGTCTCTATTTTTTTTTTTGGTTTTACCTAAATGCTCATATCCACATAAATCTAATTATGATCGAGGTGTTTCTGACATCTCGATATGAGTTAGGGTTTTGATCTTGGAGCCTGGTAGTGATATTTGTCTTTTGGTAAGGTACTATTAAGTTAAACATAATATATAAATTTGTGGTTTCCAAATCCGCTCAATCTTTACGTAGTATTTTAATGACCAAATTGCATTCTCATTATTAATTATTAATTAGGGATTCAACGACGTTACATGAGCTACACAAGGATTCTATTGATAATTATTTAGGATTTCTTGGTTGGTATTATATTCTCTCAACTTAACCTCTATATGTTATCATTATATATCTTAGATACCAATTTAATGTGGTGATGTTATCATTCTTATCCGCGTAAGTAGGTATATCGCTTGAGTGACCATCAAATTTTTTGAAAGTTTGAAAAATATGTACCTTTACACCTCTAAAATGATGAGGTTTCTTGCCTTAAATATACTATATACAATTAAGATTAATGTTAAATTGATTTCTTTTACAAATTAATCTTTATAATCAACTCTCTACAACTACATATGCAACATGTACAGACTTATAAATTGGTATATTTTAAAAACAATGTATTGTGCCTAAATGAAAATGATAAAGACTTTAAAACTTTTTTGTTTGTATGTGGAGAAAATCTAATCTAAATACATTATGATTTATAGATTTTTTGACGCGAAATAGTATAGAAATGTTACAAAAACAAACTAAATAAATAATGATAATAATAATACTAATAATGACTATATTCCTCATGTTAGGATGAAACCTCAACTTCAGACATGATGATCAATTAATATATAAATGTTACAAATATCACATATAAGATCTTCAATTTATTGATTTTTGAGTTGTTTCTTTCATAAATTTACAATTAGCATGACATGTTTTATCTTTCTTTATCGGGTCAAATAGTACAATATGTTTGTATTGTCTCTTTTTTATTTTTCATATGCTCTATAAAGTGAATCCATCATTAATTTTAACTTTGACAACGACCAAATACAACTGACCTATGGGTTAGTTACTTAAGTTTCAAATTTGGATGTTAGGGAATCTCACATTCTCACTATGATGGTATTATTAGGTGATTATGCGGTAAAATTATCAAAATATCCTTAAGACAATACCTTCAAATATAAAAAAACTACAATTTACTCTCTACTCTCGAGCTCTATATATAAATGTCGAATATAATAAACGGACATAACATAGATACAATTTGAACATAAAAGAGTTATAATTTTGTCATTTATATGAACATAAAATGGTCATTAAGGACAAAAAAACAAAATAAATTTTTTTTGTGAGGATGAAAACATTCAGTTTAATTTTTTAGGAACTAAAATCAAAATTCGCTATATTTATAAGGACGAAAAACTTATTTAACCCTAAATTTAAAATGCTTATGTTTTACGGGCCTTAGATTTTTCTTGTGTCAACGAGAGTACCCCTTGCACTCCCTTTTTAATTTAATATATATTTATATAACATGTTTCTACGACTATTAAATAAATTGCAAGGTTAGAGAAATATATGAAAGTGTAAGAGAAACAACATTATGATGAGAAAAGTAAATGAAAATCGTATACCAAATAGAGGAAAAAAATCACCTTAACTATTCAGGCTTCTCCAATTGTTGGCAAAAACCTTCAAAGCACCTCAGGTGTCCAAAAGGAACGTGTGGGTTTTTTATATAACACTCAAAGTCCTCACTACAAGTTTGTGCTAACTTACTTTCTCCGTCAACTACAACAAGACATAAGGAAACAAACAAAATCATAATATAAAACAACCTGAGAGTTTCAACCATTTTTTTCACCTTTGCAAGTAACAAATATATATTGGTTTGATCACTATATATATGCAAAATAAAACCTCATTTTTTTGGTTACAAATATAGTAAAAAAAACATCTTGTTAGGTTTACATCAATTAAATAATTTTTAATTATTATGTTGTAAGAAATCCTTTAAAATTAGAATAATTTTTAAATGTCTCTAAAGTACATTGATGAATCATATTTGTCCCTCTAACTCATAGAATAAATCTCACAAAAACATTTTACTTGTAATTAGAGTTCATTGTTGTTTACCAACCTTTCATTAATATTTTATTATTATTATTATTATTAGGCTTAAATGCTCAATTGGTCCCTTAACTTGATTTCAAGTATAGGTTTGGTCCCATAAGTAATAAAAGGTCCGTTTAGGTCCTTTAACTTTATTTAAAGTATCGGTTTGGTCCCTTCTGTTAACT
>Ga0315913_1008763_pt1 | contig 11944 bp, 9 predicted proteins | sample MpolsnodulesMG_FD_207736 | JGI IMG/M metagenome (GOLD analysis project Ga0315913, IMG submission 207736) | Medicago polymorpha root nodule microbial communities from Los Angeles, California, United States - small nodules | ecosystem: Host-associated > Plants > Roots > Nodule | place: USA... | reverse complement strand
TAGTATTATAACCCAGGGTAAAGATTGCACATAACTAATTGAACATAAGACCTTCATAAAGTCAAATTACAAGATAAATGATTCATAAACTTGAATATGGCTCCAACTTATTTATGATTACATGTAAATTCTTCATGTACAAGTAATAAAAGGAGTTTGTATTAAATTTTTATAAATAGAGTTCAATTTCAAAGTTAGGATCCTTGTTGTAAAAATTCTAAGTTTCTCCAAATTCGATAGATGAGTATATGGGCAGTGAAGTTGAACTTAAAAGAGGCTTGGCAGGTCCTATAATTGCTTCTTTTCTTGGATTAATGAAATAGGCTATAGTGTGCCTACTAGTGCTTGAATTTGATACAGCTTGGTGTTCAACAGCTATGAGCCTTCCATTGGTAATTACCTATGTCAATTGTAAGAAGTTGAAAATTTTGTCATACAAAGCATTTATCATAATGAAGATTTACTAAGTTAACAAAATAATTTCATTATTGTACCTCAAGAGCTAACTCATTTAGAATTAAGATACCATTTTCGATTTCGTTTTTCTTATAAAAAATGTTACATCAAATTTTCATGGGTTTTTTGCAATATTAATTAAATTATATAGGAAAATTAATGATTGCAAATTATTTATTAAAAACTATTTGTTATAATGATGCATTATATGATCTATAAACTACATAAAGAAGAAAACATATATTTATCTCTAATTTTACTATATATTAATACTAATATTTATAAATTTGATCATAGACTAATGTTTAATTTGTAATTAACACATAGTCGCACTAATTCGACCATATATTACTACTAATACTGATAATTCATTTACAAAACATGTTTACTTCACTTAAGATCTTGAGATTCCATTCTTTCATGCCTATATAGTTCTCCTCTTAGTGAACACTTTTTGTGTTGGGAAGTTCTATTTGAATATCGGAAGGACTTTAAACCAAACATATTGTCTTGTTGAAGTAAATTTGTCATTGGGTAATGCATAAAATTTTACTTAGCGAATTCAGTTTAGTTTAATCAACATGTCCAAGTTTTGCATAGTAGATTTTACAAAACCCCAATTTTCATGATTTCAATGTAAAATAAGTATTCGATAGAGATATATGTTGTGATTATGGAAAATAATTATTATTTTTTTAATGTTAATGTTTGTCTTTTAGATATTTTAAAATACTTTAGTGACCTTTGTGAAGTATAAGTTCACATCTCATATTGTGCTTATATTATCAATATTATATTTGTACCATTAAAATTTAATTCAATTACGTAAAACTTTTATGTTCAGATCAATATCTAATTCGTCCATCTTTTATGTCTAAATTAGTGATGAATTTGATATTAAATGTAAACTTGAACTTTGCTAAAACTTTTTTTTTTTTTGCATTGTCCATACCAATTGAGCTATGTTCAAGAGGACTTGGTAAAACGTTTGATCATATATTAAGCTACACAACTAATTTTTATATAAAATCAAATCCATCCATTATATATGATCATTTGTTTAACTTGTGATTCTACCAGATTTATTCGTGCAAACACCCTGCTCGTCGTGTGAGCTTACCCAATATTTTTCTAAAACCATTTTGATCAAGCTAGTACAATATATCATAGTCATGCGACACAACTTATCGCTAATGCTGATGGAGTGTATAACTAGACCATTATGTAACGGGTTCCAAACCCTTGTAAGAAATTGTGATGCAAATACTAGCCTCCACGAATCATTATTTGTAACCTTCAAAGACTTTCATTCCTCCTTTAAATTATGAAATTTGTTGTTTAGACACTTAATAAGGCTGAAACACACCATTAAATAACCATAATACCCCTCGGCAGTTAATTACTGCCAGTTTTACTATTCCTCGGCAGTTAACTACCGTCAGTTTTTTGAATTTCCTCAGCAGTTAAGCGCCGATGGACTGTTCCATCAGATGAAATAGCCAGCTGCTCTCCCTACTCACTATTTCATCATCAATTTTCCTTCCTCTTACTTCTAAACCCCCAAAATCCAATATTTTTTTCACCAAATCTTGCTCCAAAATCATTGAAGCATCAATCATAAGAGGTATTGTTGTTTTTAATCCGTTTATTATTTTTTTGTTGTTTTTGGGATTTTTGCTGTCAGTTTGCGTTAAACACTGACATGGGGTCATCGACACTTAAGTGTCGAGGCATGGGAGCATCGGTAGTTAACTGCCGAGGAATTTCGGTAGTTAACTACCGATGGAAACTTGCAAAAAAATGCAAGCTTCTCCTAGTTTTTGAAATTTTTTTGGGTGCTTTTTTTTTGTTTGAATTCATTATACAATTGATGTTTATGCATTAGTTAGTTGTTAATTCATAGTTTTGTGTTGTATATTTATAGTAATGGTTGAGAACGTGGATGATGATCCGGGAGAGACAAAACCAAATATTGTCGAAAATTCCAGAGATGTCAAACTGCCTAAGGTTGAAGGCAAACCAAATATTGATGGAGCTTCCGTCCATGTTGAAGCTTCATTATATGTTGACTCCGGTGTCGTCCCACTTGATGCCAACGAAGTTGACACGGCTAAGTTTTTTCCGAAGAAGTTTAATGGAAAGATAGGGATGACTTGCTTAATTGGGCACGTCATCAAGCCAATAAGGCGGAATTTACAATTGTTATACAAAGATCCAATTTGATCAATCCAATGTTGCGACTAGTGTGTGAAAGGAGTGGCGCTCAAAAAGTGCCGGAAAAAAAAAAAAGCGAAGCATGAGACAACAGTCTCAAGAAAATATGGGTGTATGTTCATGGTTAGTCGATATCTTAGTAGGTAAACAAATGAATGGAAATTGAACATTCTTAATGGAGTTCACAACCATGTGATGGAGCCGGCTTTAGAAGGACACATGCTTGCCAGTAGATTAAAGGAGGATGATAAGATGATTGTACATGACTAAACTAAGAGCAAGGTGCTTCCAAGAAATATTTTGTTAAATTTGAAGAGCAAAAGACAAGATTGCATGACAAATATCAAGCAAGTATACAATGAACGTCAACAAATATGGAAGTCAAATAGAGGTAACAAGACGGTGTTGCAGTTTCTAATATCAAAGTTGGAGGAGCACAACTTTGTTTATTTCTCAAGAACACGAAGTGAAAGTACTACTATTGAAGACATATTTTGGGCTCATCCAACATCCGTCAAGTTGTTTAACAATTTTCCAATGGTTTTGGTTTGACTCCACCTACAAAACCAACACGTACAAGATGCCAATGTTTGAGATAGTTGGGGTCACCTCGACCGATTTGACATATTCGGTTGGCTTTGGATTTGTGACACATGAGAAAGTGGAAAACTTTGTTTGGGTTTTACAAATGATGCGTAAACTTCTTACGTCAAAGATGAATATGCCTAAAGTGGTTGTGACAAATAGGGATAAGACTTTGATGAATGTGGTTGCAACTGTTCTCCCCGAATGTTATGCAATGAATTGTTACTTTCATGTGCAGAAAAATGTTAAAGCTAGGTGCATCTTAGACTGTAGATATCCTTTGGGAAAAAAGAATGGGAAAGAGGTGAAACATGGTGATGTAGTGAAGAAGATAATGAGAGCTTGGAAAGTTATTGTTGAATCACCCACTCAATAATTATATGCAAATGCATTAGTGGAGTTCCAAAATGTTTGTAAAGATTTTCCAATTTTTTTAACCTATGCCATGGCCACCTTGGATGTTGTTAAGAAGAAAATAGTGACCAATAATGTGGGTGATTTGAGTACTTATTGGGAGAAAATGCATGATATGTTGGTGATCCAGTTAACTGCGATACAAACATCATTTGGTAAGAGTTGTACCGTATTGGAACATAGATTCAAAGATGTCACTTTGTACTCTGGGTTACGGGTTATGTGTCTAGATATGTTTTGGGCAACATTATTTTGGAAGAGGAACGTTGTAGGGGAACATTGTGTATGGACAAGGAAATTTGTGGTTGTGTTCAAAGGACATCGTATGGGCTACCATGTGCATGCTTTATTTCTACAAAAATATGTGACGACAAACCTATTTTGTTGGATGAAATACACCATCATTGGCATTGGTTATATATGGGTTAAGAAAATAATGAAGATGGTTTTTCTGTCGAGAAGGAGTGGAATGGTATTCAAGAACGTCTCAAGAAATTCCCTTATCAAATGAAGCTAGAAATGAAAGAGGTTTTGCGATAGTTGGCATTTCCTGACACCACCATGTTGTCTCCACTACCGCGAAAAGTACCAACCAAGGGAGCCAAGAAAAAGGGGATATTGCGATAGTTGGCATTTCCTGACACCACCATGTTGATAAGTGGTTGACGTTTCCAGAAATGGAACACATTGTTTCTAATTATTACAATAGGTGTGTGGTCTTGTTGACAAATCATGAAATTGGAACTTTGGAATCTTTTTTCCCACTAAGAGGGCTACCACCGGCTAAGCAAAAAACTCCCATCATGTGCCTTGGCTTAATTCCCGATCATTTTGTGCTTATTTTTTTGAAGGATGGCTGTCCACTACCTACATCATATACGGAGTGGAACAATCACAAGAATGAAGAGGCATTGACTTGGGAAGATGAGTATTTGGATAAACAAGACCGGTTTCGAGATCTCATGATTATTGAAAACGGAGAGAAACCGCCCCAACCAAAAAAGGAGTCAAACGAAGCGGAACTTATTTTGTGTGACACTCCCAAAAAGCAAAGAAAGAATTTGAAGTTATTGGGGAAGGTGAAGAAGATTCAATTTCACTTGATGCGATTTGAGTGATTTTTTGTCAGTGTTAATCCTTTTTTTTTTGGTAGAAATTACACTGACATATTTTTTTGGGTCGATATTGTAACGCCAATTGTTTGTGGCTAATATATAACTAACATTATGTAATTTATATAAATATATGAAAATATGACTTTTATGTGGTGAAACAAGTGCAATATTTATTTAGTCGTTATTAATGTTTACGCATTTGATATACATTTTTATTGGTTATTACGTTTCATTTTATTTCATTCTAATGTATGATTTCTTTTCATAAACCTTTTGTGAAGTGAAACATGTCTGAGGTTGCAAAAATTGAAGACCGTATTCGGTACTCTTCTTTCAAAAAGACAATTAAGGTCATGATAACGCCGACCGACTCTCTTGATAATTTGAAGGCACAACTTAACTCGTATTTTGAGTATCTGGGTGAAAATAAATATACACGTCACTTATTTGCTCAGATGCCTTGCATGGACCTGTGAGCAGATAAAGATGAAGACATGTGGAAAACGGCGATCTATGTGCTTGGCTTATTCGCGACGATAGCGACGTCGGATTTATGTTTAGGAATATGGTGGAAGGTAATACTCTCTCCGGTCTCAAATATAAGAAGAAAAAAAATTTAGGTTTATTGAGTAGTTAATGTATCTGGTCTACATTGTAAAGCAGATACGTTAATTATTCAATGAACCTAAAAAAAGAATATTTTCTTATATTTGAGACCGGAGGGAGTATATTATATATGTGTGTTCGTTCCATCTGCAAGTGCGCAGAATGTCAGTAGAGATTTAATTAAATGATATCTAATGTCGTGTTTAATTATGGACACTCTTTAATGTTTTGATGAATTTCACACATTCGTGTAATTCTAACGAAATGTTAGATTGATTTAATTATGGACAACTGTAAAAGATAATGTATTTTTGTTGTTTATGATTGAGTATAAATGGTGTTTGAGTTGTATTGCCTCTGGAAATGATCTAGTTGAATTACAGGTAAAAAGAGACCGAAAAATGGCTTGGTTGAATTATGCATAAGCCACTGTCTACATAATTGCTTTCCTTGGCAGTTAACTGCCGCTGGAACCGGCGGCAGTTAACTGTCGATGGGTATTTTGGTCATTTACTAGTGTGTGAACAATAAATTTCTTGAATTATTGTTCCAGTATGGGCTGCAGCCCATCCACTAATAAGTTTCGAAGGGCTCTTTCTAGAAGTAATCTACGAGGTTGTAGCATGAGAGCGAATAGACCTGTACAAAAGACAGACAAAGTGGCCTATGATATGTTAGAATACAAACCAAGGTGAACAACCAGCATGGTTTGTAGCATAAATACACCAAAAGATATGTCCTCACAGTTGCCACTAAAAGTACTACGATTGTCCTTCCAGGACAGTTGTCGAGCCAAAGGTTTAAAGGCCTAAACAATAATCTTTTACTATATGTTGTCTCTTAAGCATGGGATCATGTATATTCACTAAATCTTTGGTAATGTCTACATATTGAGTCATGTAATTCTAGTTTTTCCCTAAATCAAGCAATTCTTAGGTGTTTTGCAAGTATTCTATTGAAAAATCATGTAATTCAACAAAGAAAGACACCTCGTGGATAATTTGAAAGACATGGAATAAGATTCAAGAGACCTTTAAAGACATTACAAGTTGAGAAAATTTTGTTCCAAGTCCGAAAATAAGTTTGGAGTATGAACGCACTAAAAAAAAGAAAGAAAAAGATAAAAACGCATTGAAAGCAGAAGCCACTCACCCCAGGTGTGTGAAAAAACATGGAAAAACATTGTTTGTAGCACGCATGTGCGGCACACTTAGCACTAGGCACGGGGTGCGTGCGGTAATGAGAAAATATAACTTTCAGTTGTGTTTTATCTGCGGGTTTGGGGAAAAAGCCATGTTTTTCACCTCAAACTCAACAGAAAACTTGTCTATAAATATAAGAGCTCTCATTCGTAGTTATTCATTTAGAACTTGGCGATTCAAGAGAAAGAATTGATATGATTTTGGTCTCACAGTATTTTGGAACGATTACGACCCTTTATATTTTCTCCCTTTATGATTTGGTAGTCTTCCTCTTAAATCACTTGAGCTTACATTATTTATTGACTTGGGATCCAACTCCCATAACCAAAAGTAATTCTTCTTTTAAATTAAACATAAAAACGTCAAAAATCAACTTGTGCATGTGAAAGTGAATTTTTCTTTTTCGAGGCACATGTGAGAGTTAATGAAATTCATAATTAGAATTAGAAGTTTTTTGTTTTTTAGTTTGTAATATAAAGAAAAGTCACACTATTTTTTGTGTTAATCCTTTGATTTTTATAAGAAGAAGAAAAAAAAAAAGACTCTGGTAATTTACTGTTTGATTGGAAGATAAGTAAAGTCTGACAAAAAATTATTCCATCCAAAAAAATCGATCTCATATTCTTTTGAACAATTCGTCCTTTTGTAAAGCTCATTGATCACTAGAGTTCAATTATTGGATTAAAGTCACACTAAAAAATATGCATGAGCCGATAAATGATAACACTTCAACATAAATTTTGGAAGAAATCGGAAGGAGAACTACTAAACCACAAAAGGACAAAACATAATCACCCAAAATAAAAATGAGGAGCCAAATCGCACAAAAAAGTGAAACATATTTGAGTTAGTTTGGTGGTGCTCTAGAACTATGGAGTGTGCTCATTTTAAGGTCTCATACTCGATTCTTTCCGATGTTAATTTCAGTGGACTAATTTCACTTCTTGAAAAAAACAAAAAAGTGCAATTAAACTAATGAGATACTAGACAATTGTTTAAATTGACAAAAGGGTTTAACAAAAGAGGGTCTTCAAAGACAGGCGGGGTGTTTCCCACCAAACTCCAACAGGGTCAAGTCATGGACAAAGCAGTCATCCATCCAGCCAGCCAGCAATTGTATGTATTATTATTGGTACCCGACGTTTATATTGAATATAAAATTTGCATGATGTTAAAGAGTTTTAGTCAAACACGTGATGTTATGTTCAGCTACCCTCCAATACGCACTCTACTCTCTTCATATAAAACCATATCACCCCAAACATCATTGCACCACAAGACTCTTCAACCCTTTCCTTTTCTACAACAAGTACTAAAACTCATTCTGTTCAAATTTTAGTACTACATTTTATTTGCTACCAAAGATATCAAAATGGTGAGTGTGTCGGAAATTCGTAAAGCTCAAAGGGCAGAAGGTCCTGCAACTATCTTGGCTATTGGCACTGCAAATCCAGCAAATTGTGTTGAACAAAGCACTTATCCTGATTTTTACTTTAAAATCACAAACAGTGAACACAAAACTGAACTTAAAGAGAAATTTCAGCGCATGTGTAAGTATTCTTCTCCTCTATTTAATATTTTGATGTACTGGAGTATACAAATATTTTTAGATACTTTTCGTCTACATTTATTTCCCTAGTATTTGGGTTCCTTTTCAAATATATGTATTCTTTAATATATGATCACCATAGTTAATTACGTACATATGTCATTATTTGTAGAAATCATGATATTAATATTGTATACCAAATTGATAAACATTATTTTCACTAAAGAGATAAAGTGACCGGTCATTATGTGATTGGTTTTGGTATATATTACCCAAAAACTGATGTGCTAATGTCATTCCATTATAACTACTTCAGGTGATAAATCCATGATCAAGAGGAGATACATGTATCTAACAGAAGAGATTTTGAAAGAAAATCCTAGTGTTTGTGAATACATGGCCCCTTCATTGGATGCAAGGCAAGACATGGTGGTGGTAGAGGTACCTAGACTAGGAAAGGAGGCTGCAGTGAAGGCTATAAAAGAATGGGGTCAACCAAAGTCAAAGATTACTCACTTAATCGTTTGCACCACAAGTGGTGTAGACATGCCCGGAGCCGATTATCAACTCACCAAACTCTTGGGTCTTCGCCCATATGTGAAAAGGTACATGATGTACCAACAAGGGTGCTTTGCAGGTGGCACGGTGCTCCGTTTGGCTAAAGATTTGGCTGAGAACAACAAAGGTGCTCGTGTGTTGGTTGTTTGTTCTGAAGTCACTGCAGTCACATTTCGTGGTCCTAGTGATACTCACTTAGACAGTCTTGTTGGACAAGCACTATTTGGAGATGGAGCTGCTGCTCTTATTGTTGGTTCTGACCCAGTACCAGAAATTGAGAAACCTATATTTGAGATGGTTTGGACTGCACAAACAATTGCTCCTGATAGTGAAGGAGCCATTGATGGTCACCTTCGTGAAGCTGGACTAACATTTCACCTTCTTAAAGATGTTCCTGGGATTGTTTCAAAGAACATTACTAAAGCATTGGTTGAGGCTTTTGAGCCATTGGGAATTTCTGATTACAACTCAATCTTTTGGATTGCACATCCCGGTGGACCTGCAATTCTAGATCAAGTAGAGCAAAAGTTATCCTTGAAGGCTGAAAAGATGAATGCAACTAGAGAAGTGCTCAGTGAATATGGAAATATGTCAAGTGCATGTGTTTTGTTTATCTTGGATGAAATGAGAAAGAAATCAGCTCAAAAGGGATTGAAGACAACTGGAGAAGGACTTGAATGGGGTGTATTGTTTGGTTTTGGACCAGGACTTACTATTGAAACGGTTGTTTTGCGTAGTGTAGCCATATGAGATGCTTAATTATTTTATTTTCATGTATCAATTTTCAATTTGTTTAATTTTTATGTAAGGATGAAACTTCATCTAGTGTTCAACATATACCATCATATTAAAATAATACAATTGTGATTAGCTTTATATTTTAACAATAGTTATTTATTTGACGAAATATCATTTATAATTAAGAAGCAAATCGTGTCAACATAAAAATAAATATTCAGAAACCATTATGAAATTTAAGTTATGAAATTATGAAATTTTTAAGTTTCTAAGGACATCTGATCAAGTTTTTAAGTTATGAAATTTTCAGAAACCATTATCAGTTTCAAACTTAAAATTAAATATTCATCATAAACATATCTTAATCCAAAAAAAAATCATATTGTTTGGTTTGAAAAAGAATTGAAATATAATAAATATATGATGTATTTATTTAGTAATATTTTTAATAATAGTGGTTTAAAGTGGTGGCTGTCAAAAGACGTCCTTCGGATGGTAATTGATGATAGATTAACATATGATGTTTTTAGCTATGTTTTTAGTTATTTTCTTATATTTGAAGGCAAATAAGAATTCAATTAGAGGAGTTGTCAATGGTTTGAGGAACTTTTTGTATTGTTTTCATTTGAGTCGTCGTAATTTAGTTTTATCCTAAAGCATGCAACTCTATAGGTGTTTTGAGTATTTTAGTGAGAAACCATGTAAATCGGCAAGACAAGACATCAAGTGAAGGATCAAGGATATGAAGATTAAATATCAATGGTTCTTTAAAGACAATATACAACGTGAAGAAAATACAGTTAAAGTTCCAAGACATTGTAAGATGGAAGAACACTTGAAAACTGCAGAATTCGCACAGGAGGAGCTGCCTCATGCGCCAGTACGCATGAGCCGTGTGCCCCCGCACATGGGACAACATTCCTTGTTGTATCATGCGCCCCTGCACACCAATCTATGTGCCCCGTCATGGAAACAACCAATAGTTGTTGTTTACTTGTTTTCCAAGCCATTTTTGGTGGAAAACCTATTTCTTCTCTCTCAACCCTTAAGTAATGATGCACTATAAATAGAGACACTTTCACGCTATTTTATTCATTCATAAAGCTAGCGGTACAAGGCAAAGGTCAAACATCATGAGCATCAAGGCAGATGATCTTCATCCTCCTCTTGTTCTATCTAGGGTTTTTTTTTTATTGTTTTGTAATAATGTATATTGTCATGTGCAACTTAACCTCTCTAATTAGGGTTCCACTATGAACTCCTTCTTATTTGTTGAATTCTATCAATAAAGTTTTTATTCAGTTAATAATTGAAAGTCTGAATCAATTTGTATATGTCCGTTTTTATATTGTATCTTAGATGAAGCAAGTAGGATTAACAACCTGAATTTCATTGGAACAGGACAATAGTGATTTGCTTAATTTTTAAATTCATTGAATCTAGGTATGAATTTAGGGCTATAACTCGTCTTAAGGGAACCCTACGATTGTAAATGGTTGAATTGCGGGATATTAAAATAAACTTCCATTGACTCATCACGGGTTTATCTTCTACATTCTAAAATCCAAATATAAGGCAAGTTATAAAATAATAATTATTAAATTTAGTTTCTAACAAAGACAAAGGGAGGATTCAAGGATTTTCTAATCGTTGTTACACTTCTGAATCACAAAAATCTAATCTCGCATTTAGCACGACAGTTAAAACCCTGCAACCACTATCAATCTTCTCTTTTATTTGCTTTTCTAATAAACTCCCCCAGTTAACAAGTTGAATGAAAATCTCTGTGGAGGCGATAACTTGCTACTTTATTACTTGATACAATTTGGTGCACTTGGCTAAATTAATTCATCAATTTTTGGCGTTGTTGTCAGAGATTGTTGATATTTCGACAAGGTAATTAATAGGATTTATTTTGTGAATAATTAGGTTAAGTTAGGTAAGTTTTATTTTTTTCAGTTTTTATTTATTGTTTTATTTTTTTTAAAGTGTTAGTTTTTTTTTTAGTTTTAGGTTAGATCCTGTAAATTAGGTTTTTTTTTAAAGGAAGAATTTAGGGTTAGTTCCTATTTTATAGGCTAAGTTTATCTTTTAGTTGTTTTTAATTCCCCTCTAAATAAGTCCCAGTTGAGTCATTATTTAGAGTCTATTTTAGTTTTCATATAAACAACTTTAGGAATCATAATTCTTTTATGTTACAATTACCTTTGAGAATGTATGATCGCACTTTAATAAACATACGTAGGCATATTGGACCCTCTATGATTAAAGACCATACACCCATAGAGATCGTATAGCCTTATTGTGATTAGTAGGTGCAACTCAATAGTTAGAAGGATGTAACGATCTTATAAACTCATCACTTAAAATAGAACTCTTATCTCATAACTGAAACTTTATTTGTCTTTAATCCTACAAGGGACTAGAGGGATTCGAAGAATTCTAACCGTCGTTCAAATTATCCAATCAAACCACATCACTAAATCATTACCGCTTCATGCAATCAG
>Ga0315913_1008759_pt1 | contig 11946 bp, 7 predicted proteins | sample MpolsnodulesMG_FD_207736 | JGI IMG/M metagenome (GOLD analysis project Ga0315913, IMG submission 207736) | Medicago polymorpha root nodule microbial communities from Los Angeles, California, United States - small nodules | ecosystem: Host-associated > Plants > Roots > Nodule | place: USA... | reverse complement strand
TTCTGCTCCTCACAACTCTTCATAGGTTGACTTCCATATCAAGTTTAATGCTTGTAATGCAACAAGCTGAATTTTGAACTCTGATTGTACTGCCTTTACTTCTTTTCAATTTACATATTCTTTGTTAAAAGAGGCTTATCAATTGTGATTACCATTAATTTAAGCATGCAGCATCCTTGCTAGTTTCATTTTTTCAAGTAATAGACTCCTTTACTTTCTCATCAAAATAATTAGCCTTTGACTTTTTCAATAAAAGAAGTGGGCTTTTTGACTTTTGGCCATCTGTAATGGCTTTATATGTTACCATATAAAGGAATATAAAATACTTTTGATATAATAGAACAAAAATGTATCTTCATTGTTTGAAAGATCAATTTATCTTATTGGTTTCTTTTCGTGTGTTACATACATGCCAAATATCCCTTTAGCAACCATGACACAACTAACCATCAATGAGAAAGAGCTAATGGAGAAGTTTATCAATGAAGGTTTGTGGCAAACCATTTGGCAACATATTTAATTCATTTATAAAATTGTAATATTAATTCAATTCTAAAATATGAATCTAACATGCTTCGATTATTATGCAGATTGTTGTGTTTGTCCAAGAGGAATTCGTGACCTTATGTTATACTTCAAGAAAGAGTACAATATTCCTTCTATATCTTCAGTTTCCTTGATGCATTTTGTCCAAAGTTGCAAGTAACATTTCATGTCTCTGTACGTATACAAATTGTTGCTTAAGAATGCATCATAAGATTTGCATTGAGACACGTGAGCCAATGATTGTATGCAGCCTCTCCTCTTGAAACTATCAAACATATGATATGCTTGATTGTTGTATATTATCATTAGTAGAAATGCCACAAATCCTTTGCACTTTGGCGCCCATATGCGGGCATTTAAGTAAAAAAGCTATGAGCAACTCTAGGGTTTTTCCACGGTTTGCTTGCAACATTTCTTTGGATTTATATTATTAAGATTAAGATAAGATCAAGATGTGGTTAGATAGATTGAATTTTGTAGTTAAAAAGACAATTTAATCTTGAATAAAACGTTTTGCTGGTGGGGTTGCTTTAAGATGCTCAAAATGTAAATCATCAACTTGAATATAACATATAAGCACTGCTCAATAAAAAAAAAATCACTAATAGCTTTTTATACTGATGAAGTGTTTAAACACTTAGTTTCTGTCTTTCCATATCACCAAAACTAAGAATAGTTTGGTCTATTTTTTAATGTTTGAATATGTACTATCTCTTTGCATTTCTGTAGTTCGATCTAAGTGTCTTTTTCTGATTGATGTCTCATTATCTTTACCTTCAGTACTCCGATTATGGTGTGAAGATAAAGCTTTGTTTGAAGCATCATTACCATTTCACTGTGGAGTGTCAAGATTACTCACATGATTGGTTGAATTTGAAAAGGCTGGTATTTTGATGCAGTATGTACTTGCAGGTAAAATTTCATGTCTGTGTTCGTAGACATACTGTGTTTGAATTGCAATTGAAGACCTCCAAACTAATGTTTGAACAATAACTTTATCATTGCAATTTCTGCCTCAAAAGTTAGTTAAAACAATTTCTATAATGTTTGCAAAATATAGTTAGTTTAAGTTAGCAAACTTTAATCCAAACATAATTAAAGCAAATATGTTTGCATCTTTTATTGTATGGAAAAATTTGTGATGCTGCTGTCTTGCTTATGAGGGATTCCAACAACAAAAATGAAGACGATGATAGAAATTTAATGATGAATACCATAAAAGGATGTATATTAGAAATTTGATCAACACCTTTGAATAAATGAAAAGCAACAAATGAATAGGTTAAACAACATAGTTTGCAATAGTAAACAACCTCTCACCCGTTCCTTCATATTTGTTGTTTCTCTTTTATCACATTTTCTCTCTCTTGTAATATGCAGGAAGTGGATAAGAGGAAACATATGAGAAGTCCATTGTGAAATAAAAGGAGTCTGTTGAATACTAAACCAGCAAAAGATGGGCCTAAACATAAAGAAAAAAATAATCCAGTGGCAAGTAATTAGTTTATAGAAGCACAATGAGATTATGAGCAAAGAAAGATTTCAACTTGGGTATTCTGCTCTTTGTACATAGTTTCTGTGAAATTGGGTTGAATGACATTATGGGCAAAAAGTATATTTCAATGGCAAAGCAACACACAGAAGTGGTAGGAAATGGAAAAGGATTGAAATGCATTGCAACAAAACCAGTATATATAGCAAAATGAAACCAATTAAGACAAACTCTCTTAGTATTAATATATTGCAACTTGGATGTCCACATGTATAGCCTTTTCTATAAAGTTGGAAGTATTTTTATTTTCCCAAGCAAAATCACGGTATACAATGCAGACTTTATGTATAGGAAACTTATAGCAAAAGTTAGGAAACTTGTGCTTCTATCTCACAAGTTACATACCAAATCTTGTGCCAAGTGTACGGTTAAATGCAGCAAGCATCATTACCCATAAGCCTAGGAAGAAAATCTCATAAGTTACATTCCAAATCTTGTGCCAAGTGTATGGTTAAATGCAGCAAGCATCATTACCCCTAAGCCTAGGAAACGTGTGCTTATTTACCAATGCAGTTTTCCTTCAAGCAAGAAGCAACTTGACTCCCAAGGTATGGCACATGGGCTGAAGGACAATAAAGTCATTTTCCCATTTTAAACCCTAGGGTTTTCCCTCCATATGAATTTGCTAGTTAAATGGGGAAGAGGTTGCCTAGGGTTTTTTAAGATTTTGCTTGCAGAACTGCTCTTCTTTTATATTTTTAAGATTATGATGAAAAAAAATAAAACGGGAACCTATGAGTTATCATTAAAAAATAAAACAAAAACCTCGAAGTTGAACAAGAGACGGGTATTGCCGCAGGGCTAATGATACTTATTTTGCTTTGGAAAAAATTTAGGTACAATTCTTTAGGTGCTTTTATTTAAAACTACAATTATATGTTCCGCAAACAATTATGTTTATCAAATCAGGTGGGAGTCGGGTACTTTAGCTAAACTCGCTAACTAAACGGTTGGAGTTCAATTCACGTGAACAATTGTAATCCATTCATTTTGACAAGTTTTAAAAGACAAAATAACATAACTGGTCCATGTCTTGCAATACACATGTATTCTTTAATGGAAGGTATTGTTTAAGGTGGACAATTATGTTTATCAAATTAACGCTCATACAAAAGGCACATAACGAACATCCTTTAGTGCATAAAGCCACACGATAGACTTAATAACTAAAGTTAAACTCATTACTAGTTTAATCATGTGCCAACAACTAAAACATAAATCCAAATGAAAAACTAATTAATTCATATCTTCATTTTCATGTCGGTGCCCTCATCAGCCACTCCTACACAGGAGAAGAAGAAAAAATTTATCAAAATGGAGAACAATATGCAATTGATAGATGTAGTGTGGTTACAAGAACGTTTGAGCTGCCATTGTCAAAACATAATTTTGGTATCTAGGTTTAGTCAATCTTGCCAAAGGGTGTCTGTTTTCAATCTCAAAAAAATTAACTTCTCAAAACAGCAACATGAAACACAGAATGTCACGACGAGAAAACCTGAGAAGACAAAACATAATTATAATGATGTTTGTGGGATTAATAAAGAATATTAATCCTTTCAGATATATTGAAGAATATTATGTCTTTCATACGATGCCCCACTCGGAGCTATTACTAGATCACTGAAGATGATGGGGAACCTGTAGACAAGCCAGTTGTTATATTTTATTTTATTTTTATAAGAAATTTATTGAATAGCAAGCTAGCACACAATAAGTGGAGAGCTGCAACAAAAAAAACAACCAGTTTGATACAATGAGAACAACTTCAGCACTATAACAGAAATATAACAACATAGTGCAACAAACTACGTAGTCAATCTTGTATGTGAATTAGGGCTTAGGGTTTGTGCTTGCTTCTTTTGTCTTCCTATCGGTTTGCCCCATTTTTAAGAATTTTGTTCTTTCATATTAGTTGTGCTCTTTTGGAATTTAATGGAACGTACCGAGCAGCCAAAACCCACCAAAGCGGAACGCGGTAACTCAAATCACCTCTTTTCAATTTCTTAAACTAGCCAAATAATTTTTGTTGTTGTTTTGTTCTATTTAGTTTGATGTATATGCATTTGGTTGTTGTGTCTTGTCTTTCTCTTTTTTAACTTTCAGCCTATGTGGCCTTGATGAGCTACAGAAAAAAGTTTAGAAAAGAAGATTCTAAGATAAGCCATTTGATGGGCATGAGGATGAGGATGAACCTTATGACCATGACCTAATGGGTAACTTAAATCACCTCCTTTCAATTTTAGCAATGAAGTCTATTTCTAGTTTCTGATACAGCTAACTCACTTATTATCATTGTGAGTTTGTTGAAATCACAACACTCTTGTTGCATGTCTAAGTCTTCAAAACTAAGTAGTATTATTGAAATTATACTCATTAGTTTATTGTTTAGATATGCTTTTTGAGTGGTTGGATATTATATAAATATTATAAAAATATTTTATAAAATTAGAGTTTCCTATGATATGATTTGTTCATCACTAAACCTCTTGGTATTCTTGTCTTTGTTATTCCTCGTCATGGAAGATGTTATGCTAGTTGTGTTTGTGATTTGCATGTGTTTTATGGCTTTTTGACTTTTACAAGTTCTTATCATGAGAGGATCAGAATTGAACCCCAAATTGCTAGCATTTCTCTATATCCAAAACTCATTGGTCCTATTACACAATTCTCTTCCACATGTGCATCGGATACATCCAAAGCCATGAACATGAATCTAGAACTTCATTGTATACACCTTTAGCTTTTTTTTACATGCATTATCATTAGATACAATTTTGTCTCATTAGACTCTAAATGGGATTTCCTCTATTAACTAAATGTGAATTCTTCTTGTATTAGAACCCACTTAGGTTGGTCTGATGGTGTTGGTTTGGGATCTTAGAGTGTGCTCCTCTGAAGGTCTTATGTTTAGATTCTTCCCGGTGGTGAACTAGTTTGGCTTCTTAAAAGAAAAATCTTCTTCTATTAGAGGTTTGAATTTTGGTTTTTCAAAAGCAGGACTAATCCCTTCTACCAGATGGTTTACCATGTAGACATCTCACCTTCTCACTATAGTAGTTGTTTTATATTTGTGATTTCTGTGTCTACTCCCATTTCATATTATATATAGCTTTACTGGTGGACATGGATTTACTTATTTGAAGCTATCTATGATTACTAGTGAGTATAGTTTAGGCCAAAATGTTTGAAGTTCATAAAAAATGGTGATGGCCTAACATATATTCTCTAACTCAAATATCCAACACCTTCAACACTACCTTTGTTTCATCATTGTGCATCTCATAATCTTCGTACTTTATTTACGGACATGATTACCTATTGAGATATCACTAATCATATATTACTGTATATATTGCACTAAGATTAACCGAACTTACTTTTGAACAGTAATTCAAACATAAATATTCATTTAATAACTTATTTTAAACTAAAATCTATCTGAAAAATTAAAATAATCCAAAGTAGGTTTACGAAGTCAACTCAATTACTTGATAGTTGCGTGTGGACAATACCTGATTTAAAAATTAAATAGTCACTCAATTCCATACATGTTTGACTGGCAGTGGTTGAGTTGAGCCAACAGCCAAGTATGTCTTGGTGTAGCATATAATATAAATTATCTATTTGAAATTTAGGTATGGTCAAAATAATACTACCTAAGTGTACTGACAGATTTCATAGGCCTAAAGTTACTGACTGTGCCTTGGGCCTAAAGTTACTGGCTGTGCCTTCAGCCTGCCTTCACATTTGCATGATTTGCACATCATAGATAGAGTCTCCTTGAATTTTAATTTAAAGCTATGAAATTCTCACCTGGTTTTGTTCAATTTGTAGCTATTTCTTTTCTTAGAAAGTTTTTAGTTGTGAATTGGTCTTTGACCCCTTTTATTCATAAGGAAATTCAAAAGTAAAGGATCAAAATTCATTTGTATACGACTTCTTTTGATAAAACTTATTTAACTGATAGTACAGTACATACTACATACATATAATTGTTTCAATGATTCTGTGATCTTTTAGACAGAAACTTATTTCTGAGGTCTGCAACATCAACCTCTCCAAAGTGATTCTCTGGAATCCAGTTTCCAGTCTTAGGATCTCTCATCCAAAAGATTTTTCTCTCCTCATTGGCCACCGATATTGATTCATTCACATTAGCCTTCACCGCATCCATGTAGGTTTTTGTCCCTTGCAACCTTAAACTTTTTGCTACAACTGCATAGCATTGCTTTCTGCACCATATAAATATTTAATACAAAATAGAAGGAAAAAAACACATGAAGAAGGACATGCAAACTAAAACAAATAAAGGAAAATATTATTTCAAAATTGAATTTGGATTAATAAATAATTTAATCTTTTCTCCTTTCTTTTGAAAGAATAAAAATGTAACAAATTAATAAAAGGTAACGACGATAAAATACGAGCTTGTTTCATAGCGATTGTAATTTATCGTTGTTTTTTTAAAGGTCAATCTGTTGATGTGTAGGGAGCTGATAAATCGTAGTCTTACCTGATATGAAGAAGAGATTTGGGAGCATTAATGTTAGACATGGTGTAGAAAACCATTGTAAAAAGTACAAAACAAAGAGTGAGTTTTTTGAGAGGAAAAACAAAAGTGAGTTATAGAGAAGAGTTTGGAAGAATGAATGTGTATATATACTCAGATTATGGCATATCTCAAGTTTTATTGAGTATTTAATTTTGTCCACGGCTTTAATATGCTTTATGTGAGGATTCTTATCAGGGGAAGATACTTCATTAAAATAAAAAAAGTGATACTTCATATATCTTTTAGGATTGTGTTACTTGTATACAATATATTAGGAAATATTAATAAAATATTTTTAGATAATCTGTAGGGTTATTCCTCTTCTAAAAAAAAAAGTTATTCCTATTCCTCTCAACAAAAATTAAGAAGTTTTTTTTGAGTAAAAAAAGAAGTTATTCCTATTGCAGATGCATGGCAAATTGAAGCAAGTTTATTCCTAATCCCATAAAAAAATAATACGTTGCCCTAGTAATACACATGTTTGCCACTTCTTCAAAATATACATATTTACCAAAGATAAAATGTACAAAAGTAAAAATACAATATTGTCTAACTTTTTTTTAATAAATACCAAAGGTAAAGATGTACATGAAAATGAAGAGTATGAAAGGTACTCCAATAAAAATTCAGTACAAAGAACGATCTTCCATTATATAAAATCAATCCAAATATCAGAACATAATCAAATTCTCTACTGTTTTTTTTTTATTAAAATTGGAAGATGAAAAAGAGTAAAGTAGTACTACTCCCACAAATTGGTACCTAATTAGAAACTCCAAAGAATGTACACTCCAATGGAATTATGCGTTCACTTACACAAACATTTAATTAGAAAAAGTAAAATGTTAACGAGTACCTTAATGAAACTTATTAAGGAGCCAAATATAGTGAAAATATCTTAGAACTTTTATAGTCAATATTTTAAAAGTGGAGTAAAATACCCTTTTTAGTATAAAACCATACTGTTTTGAGTAAATACTTTAATTAATAAGTACTAAATTTTCTTAGTAAAAAAAGGTACCAAATTTTCATTTTATATTTAAAAAGTAATATTGCAACATAACTATGTGATTGGATATATTATTGGGATATGTATTCTCTCAATTGAAATTCTCTCGTTTTTCTTGATTGTTGCATCTTATTTATCAAGCAAAGAAACAATAGATAAAATTATAAAGACATGAGATATTAAAATTGAATGTATCTATATTGAGAGAATTTGCCCCCCCTTGAATAAGGCACATGCAAAAGTCCTCGCAAATAGAATAATTACATGAAAGTAGAGCTTGGAGAGATTTTATGCTAACTAAAAATCTTAAATGGGTTACAGGCATGCTATATCCATAGATACTGATTCTAATTTATAGTTATCACAACAATTCCTTCTTAAGAAAGTTATCACAGCAACAGCAAACTGTTGGGTTTTGATTATTAAACAAAAGTTCTAATCATATCTAAAACAGTGTTTCGACAAGATCTCTGAAGCAGAAAATTAAAAGCACAAATTCCATCTATTAGAATAATAAATAAATACGTATGAATCTTGTAGTTTTGATAGTAGATATTCCTTACTTTTCAATCCTTCTATGTAGCATGTTACTTTGTAAGATGTTGTTCAATTTATTTCGGTAAATATTTTCATAATATAAAATTTTTATAATTTTTTACTATAGATAGATAATTAAAGATATTAATGATCAAAGTTGCGTATCAACACGAGTGATGTGGTTGACGTGACATGTATTTAGAAATAGATGAAGTAATATATTTTTACACTTAAATTTATTGTTCAACTCATTTTTATATGAATGTGTTCAAACAAATTATTTTACCTTCCATTCAACTTTTATAGAAATCAATTTTACACAATAATTTCACTCAATTAATTTTTCTCCCAAAACCAAACATGTGATACATGGTTAAACTGTTTTGTACCGAACAAAAAAATAAAAATCAGTGGATGAATATCATGAATCACGTTTGCATTTACTAAAGCTGAGGTTGCACCGTGTGGCTTTTTAGAATAAATAAATTATATTATAAGGTCTTTCTTGAGTTTTGTTAGATATTAAGTTCTTAAATCTGTCAAAAAAATTCTTAAAATTTATAAGTTATAAAAATAAAATAAAAAAAGTCCTTAAAATTTTAGGGTTTCTACCGAAGTTTAATTTATTTTAGAAAAAAGTTCTTTTACGATTTGTTAGACGAAGAATTTTTTTATAATTGAGGAAAAATACAAAAAAAAAAAACTAGATGTTATCAAAATTGAATTAATATCTACATTTATGCCATGTTTTTAAAGAAATTCATAAATTTTAAAAAAAAACATTAATAATTAACAGAGATTTATTTATAAAATTAACATAAGAATCTTCTTCAAAATGATAAAATATTAAAACATTTAAATAATAAGAGGTTTGACTCTCTCTCTCTTCTCCTTCTCAAACTCAGCCATTACCATTTGTCTTCTTCTTTGTTTTACCTAAGGGGTGATTTATTGTTAAATTTAACTCGAAATCACCCCCTCAAATTGCTTTTTCTTTTTCTATTTTAATTAAATAAGTGATTTTCATATATTTTTAGTCTTCTTTCATATGCTTTTGTGATTTCGTTGTTGGTTGTGTCGATTTTCCGTCTTTGTGCAGTATGTTTTTTATTTTCCATATTAGTACGTAAGGTGTTTATCTGATTCAGATTGAAAGAATAGCTTTGATCAAGTGCAGATTCAATGACGTTGAAGTCGTCAACATTGCATATCTAGAGGCGTGGGTATTATGAAGATTTGAATATAGTCATATTGTAGGCATATATACACTGATGTTTTATTCTATTAACATGGATGTTGTGAACTTGTTCACATATTCATCCTTTCTATTTTTAGCGACATTTATTTTGTATTATCGATGTACTCTATAAACTTAAATGAATGAATATCATTTACTTTTATCAACAAAAACAATCAAAAGAATTATACCTGCAGAATAATTTCACCTTGTTTTTATTCTCAAAATCTTACTCCAATTAAAAGTCAAATATTTATTTATTTTTGAAAAAAATACCAACCTCTTCACCTTGTTTTTATTCTCAAAATATTACTCCAATTAAAAGTTAATTATTTATTTATTTTTGAAAAAAATACCAATGATGCAAATCAATTTGATTAACTTCAATTCTCTTTTGTACTGTCAAAAAACTTGAATTCTTTGAACGTCACCTAGCACTTAAACAGCCATAGTGTTCAAATTGAATGTCCACATTTCAGTCTCCTTATAAAATTATACTTTTTTTTGAACTACAGCTCTACATGATTACCACTCAAGTTAGTCTAAATATTTTCCAGTATTGTGCTGAACAATGAGTATGCAAAAATGCCCGTGCAATGCATGAATAGAAAGACCTAAAAATGATCTATTAAATTAAATCATATAAACATGCTCAGTGCCTATGACTATACATTTTCCCTTCGATACAGTAGGACAATGGGAATAAAGTAAACTTCAAATTACTGCTCATAATGTAGAGCTTAATCATAGTTCAAACTGGTAAGAAGTTCCATAATCTAAATTAGTAAATTTTGTCCCCCTAAATCAAGAACAACGGAAGAAGGGGTTGAGGAAAGCCTTACTCCTATTGACATACTGACATTTGTGTCGATTAGACCTAATTCTCTTTTTTTTTAATCCTATATTTTGCTAATCTATCTAAGAGATAGTGATTACAGATAAATCAACAAAGGGACAAACTAGTTGGCCCCTATTCCAGAAGGGGCGGAGGAAACTACATCAAAGGAGTCGCGACAACATTGACCCTTGAGAATACCCATTTGCAACACTTTGTTTTTTCTTGAAATTCGTAACACTACAATGAGGACATATGTATTCCAGCCCATCTGTTTTTGCATAATCCTGCAGAAGTTGCGAATGAAGGAAAAAAAATGAATCCTTAATATAACACATTGTTTTTCATTGGTAACGTTATTGACTCTTCATGTACAATTGTAAGAAATGATGCAATACCTTAAATGCACCAAGACCCTGCCTTCTGTCACAGCCGAAGTGGGCCCATTCACCACATATGCCACAATTCACCCAATCCCCAGCAGCACTACTGTTGAACAGTAAAAATATTGTAAGGAAAACATTTACAAAAAATGAGATTAGCTGCTGCTATTGGTTGCTAATCATCATGAAATGAGATAAATTATGACTCCAGTTTTACAGGGAGATGATGCAAGTACATAATCTGCAGGCAACAATACACAAAGCAACTGCATAGCTTCATTGGCTTAAAAAGAAGTACAAACCTGTGACACAGCAAGCAGCATTCTCCATCCACATCATCATGAGCTAATTCATATTCTAAAAGGTAGGTTTCATAATGTCTCTTGAGTGTATTTCCAACTCCCTGTAGAAGAAACATCATGGAAAAAAAGCTTAGCTGTCGGTTAATTTGACATAATATATAATCATGTTTGATTATTTGCTAATTGGGAAGTTAGAAGAATGTTCAATGACTTATGTAAGCTTATGTACTATCGATCTTAAAAATTGCGAAGTGCACTTCCAGAATCAAAACAACAAAATCGTAAAAATGAACCACACAAGCACGGAATATACACAAGGCATAGAACATACAGTCATTCTATTTGTTGATGTGTAATTTCCCATTTTTGAAAAGATTTGTCCCTTCCAGTTGATGCCATTGCCAACGTGAAATCCTCCCCTTGTAACCACCTAAGAAAACCAACAAATTCAAAAACAAATCTACACAAAAAATCATCCATAATAATTTTAACAAACACAATTTCACTGACTCACCTCTTTATATAAGTTGTAGAGATCAAGGCGTTTTCCATTCAGAATGGCATCAGGGAACTCGGAAAGCCCACCTTGGGGAATCAGTCGGCTATGCCCCCGGAGAATCAGAAACTCCATGACATCTTTAATAAATTCCTCCTACAGTGAAAGTTACAACTTTTAAATTGGTTTAAATTTATCTAATCCATTGGATGTTTGCATTAGAGTTTGACTAATCCAGTATGGTTTAGTAATATTTAGGATAACACCATTTGATGGAATATGGTTTAAATTTTTTTGGAACCAAAAAAAGAAACGGCTGTATTATGGAACATGGATTCTCATTGAATGTTTGCATCATAGAGAGATTGATTAAACCCAATATGGCTTATTTGTATTGGGAAATGCTAACCGGTGCCCCCGGGCACTGGTTAAGGATACTAAAAAGGGAAATTATATAGTAATTATTGCATTGAAAACTGTGTAATTAATCCATA
>Ga0315913_1008757_pt1 | contig 11947 bp, 7 predicted proteins | sample MpolsnodulesMG_FD_207736 | JGI IMG/M metagenome (GOLD analysis project Ga0315913, IMG submission 207736) | Medicago polymorpha root nodule microbial communities from Los Angeles, California, United States - small nodules | ecosystem: Host-associated > Plants > Roots > Nodule | place: USA... | reverse complement strand
CTTTGATTTTCGTGTCAATACCTACTTTTCTTTATAAATTTATGGTTGTCTCAAAAGTTGTCACCATAATGGTTGTTCAAATAACACATCTCATCTTTAAATTAGTTATTTCCTTAATTTCTTTTTTGCAAGGTTGTCAAACACAAGAGTTTAGATTAACCCATAACCCCCAAGAGATATATGTATTGTATTTAATGTGTCTATTTTATGTATTGATGCGTTGTTGTCAATGGCGGACGGCGGTATATGGCAAAAGGAAAAAAATCAGCCATATAAACGCGCCACTGTGATCTATGGTGCCGCCATTGTGGGCATCCCTTCATAAATTGCCTATCATGGTTGTCAGAAAATCCACCATGACCACCATTTAACAACACTCAGTAGTATTAATTGGGGGATTTATTTGGAAATCATTACCAGAATAATATACTCCTTCTGGAATGAAATACTCCATCCGTCCCTATATGTAAACCCCCTTTGCTTTTTTCACATTTCTTAAGAAAAGTTGTTAGTGTAAATGGGTCTATTTTGTGTGTATTACCAAAGTTGTTAATATTACCAAATTGTCCTTTGTTTCTATGTGTATTAAATTTGACTTTTCGTATTTCAAAACAAGATTGTAGTATTAATTAGGGGTATGTTTAGGAAAAAAAATAATAAATGCATCTAGTAATTTGAAAAGAGGTTTACATTTAGGGACAAAAATAAAGTCAAATAGGTGCTTAGGTATAGGGACGGAGGGAGTATAAGCAAAAATGGTAGTTGAAAGGTCAAAGTACGTGGTTAAAAATTTAGTCCACATACATCAACCTTTCAACTACCATTTTTGCTTATATTTCATTTCAGAGGGAGTATGTATCTAATAATTTCAAATGAGGCTTATATGTAGGGGTATATTTATTTTTCCAAAAGGAGCTTAAAGTTAGGGATAGAGGCAGTATCAACAAATTAAGTGAATAACATTGGGATATGAAAAGCTAAATGCAGTGTGTAGTGAGTGACAAGGGGGAAGGACATAAAAAGAGCAGTTTGTTTAAAACTTAAGGTTCTGTTTGTTTGGAGGGGAGGAGAGAAAAAGATAGAAAAATTTCACGTTATTTGAGTGTTTTTGTAGAGAATGAGAAAACATTGACAGGATTAAAGAATTTATCTATGCCCTCCAAAATCCTTCTCCAATGCATTTTGAGTTCTCCTACATTAGGGAGATTTTGTTTCATGAAGAAAAATAAACTACCTATTCCAGTTGGAGGACTATCCTTCCTTTTTTTTTCTTTTCTCCTCCCCTTTCCCTAAAGCCCTTCCTTCCTAAGCTCTCAAAAACATAGCCTAAAAGTACAATCACCAAGTCAACAGGCATGAATGGGAAAATTATTAAAAGAGGAATGCTAGGAACATTCTTTTCAACACTCTCTAACATTCACTTTTTTATTTGGTGAAATCCACGTGGGTCCCACCACTTTGTGGGACCAATTTCTAACGTGTAGGACCCATATTGATTTCACCCTATAAAAGAGCGAGTGTTAAGAGGGTTGAAAGAGAGTGTTCATAGCACTCCTCTTATAAAAAATATAAAGAAATCAAAAATATATAAGCATAGTCACGGAGTATACAAACCTTGCTTTTTGCAGTGGCCAATCGGCAGAGATTTTGCCTGAGTTCTTTGCCTTGAATCTTCATCGAATTTTCTGCTCATGTCACCAGAAGGGAGGTAGTGATCTCTAGGGGCTGTGAAGGTGCTGAGATTTTCACAAATTTGTTAGCAAAATCAATGGCAAACATAACTTGAAAACATGAATGAAACACAGCCAAACCCTGAGCTTTTTGCTCTTCTTCTGACTTATCTTAAACACATGACTGACTCCCCTAGTTCAAGCGAGTTACACCAAGTATACACTGATCTGTGTCTGTTCAACTAACCAGTTTTTGGAACGTGACAGACTGACTAGCGGATTTGCCAACCCTGCTTTTTGGTTCTATCTAACTTCTGATTATTTTTCTCTCTTAACTTTTTATCTTATGATGAATTACATCTTTTCCAGGACCTTATTGTTTAATGTATGTCACTTTCTGTTGTACTTTAAAATTGATCAACTGAGAACTTTTTTTGCAGGCTATAGAAAAAGTGAAGACAGACAAGACAGATAAGCCATATCAAGATGTTAAAATTTTAAATGTCACTGTACCAAAGTCTTGAAGCCCTTGGTTCTTATGACCCGTGCCCTCGACCTTCTATTCTGGACTGGTGATAGGTTGGTGAAGCTTTAACAGGACAGTGTTAGATATCTTCCTTTAGATCAACCTTTCAATTTTTTAAAAAAGTTGGGGAAGGGGGCTTTATATCAACCTTTATTTCATAGGTTTTGTATGAACGTGGAAATTGATTATTCTTCGCATGCAGTGCAGCACCTTCATCTTTCCTTTATCTTGATATGTGTTTCAAGCGCAACTGTACTGTCTTCTTTTCTGCTTTGCCAGTGGAATGTATTTTTGTTTTTGGTACAATAGTTTTTCTGGGTGCAACCAGTGTAATGTACTTTGAGTTCTAAAGGATTGCAGTGAAATAATCTCTTTGAATACTATACCTGTAGTGGGTGACATTTCTGCTTTATTATTATTAAGTGTGGTATTATTAATTGTTCTGGTTTAAGGCGGAGTAATAAACGTAGGGGACCAAATATGCAATTAAACATTTTTTTAACCGCATGTAATGTGTCTTGGATCTTCAATTTGTTAAAACTAAATCCTCCCTTGTTTTAAGTGACTCTGAGTTTGATTCAGACTATTCACCGAATACTTGCTTCCACTCCCTTTGACGTGATGGTTGCAGATTTAACGCACTTGTGTTTTCTTGCCTTTGCTTTTTTTTTTTAATCGTGATTTCAAATCCAACACACCTCTCCCCCTACTTCACATTAAACAGTTTTTTTTTGCAAGGATTTAAAAAAACAAGATAGCTTTATTAAATAATACTTAATAATTATAAATGCTTAGAGTCATTGAGAGTACAATAGCTTGAAAGAAATGCATATTTAGTACTAACAACGTCCAGTGCAGGCATTTCATGCTACAACAAGCTCGGCAGTTAGTCCTATTACTGGTGCATCTAATGTGGTGCTATACAGCATGAAATAATTCAACAAATGTTATTAACCTAGGTTTGATTCAACCTTGAGTTGAGTGCTCTTGATTCTAGTTCTCAATATGTGGTTCGAAGCATGTGATTTCACTGACATCGTAGTCAAGGCGAGTAATAGTCGAGTAACCTAGGCTCGGGCTACCTACAAATGAAAGAAAATTAACATTGGTATAAAGAAATGTATTCCTTTTTATTACTGAAATGATTAATTTAACGTAATTAATAAAAAATAATGTATGTTATTAAAAAAAATGTTTGATTTTAGAACACAACAAAATTGTTTTATTTTATTTTAATTGAGTCACATTAGAGTCACATCAACAATTGGTTTGTATAGACAATGTTAAAATGTGCATCATAAAATATCTAAGTAACAACGTGCATAAACAAATGAAAAATGTACATAAACAAATGAAATATGTAATTTTGACATCAAAGTTCTTAAAAAAAAAAAAAGGTTAGTTAGATAGACATCAAAGTTTGACAACAATTAAATAGAGTTCATACATATGGTCAATTACGTTAAGTCGATAGTTAATTATAACAATGTATAGCAAATTTTGATATATAAAATATACACACTTGAAAGTTTGTCTTTTAAATGGGTGAATCCAATCCGATGCTACATAACTAACTAATTTCATTAACAACACAAATGAGAAAGTACGCCAGATGAAACCAATAACCAAATCAAACACGTGGAAGACGATAAAAATTGATAATCAACAGTAGACATAAATATACAAGCACGTAAAGAGAAAGTTGAAAGTACTTTTCTTGCAAAGTTATGATGCTTTTCTTATCTTGGTCAAATTTTAAGTCAAGACAAATTCCCAACACTCAGTCACCATCTAATTTCTGAGTAATCAAAGGGAATGATGGGCAAGGCAGCTACATCAACATTAAGAATGTGATGAGTTACAACAAGGTGAGAAAGCCACATACATCATGCTTCGGTAATCGGAAGAGTTTAAATATAACCATGGAGAAGTAACCTTAATACACTCAAGACACTAGGAACACAATACGTACTAAGAAAATGAGAAAAAGGTCCCTAAAGCTGGTGTATCAGTCGATAAATATCACCCTGACTATCATGCAATATTAAGACAATAGTTTCACAAGCTAATTAATTCTAGTTGTTTACTAAACAATGGCACAATATCAGCAAATCAAGGGAGATGGAAAAGAGAGACAAATCATTTTAGTATTACACTCACTCATTCATAGATAAATGAAAAACCCAACCATAACGCAAATTAAATTCAAAAACATAACTAATCTCGATGTCATTACATTGTCTCAAATGTAAAAGCAAAATCTTGATAGTTGACAAAAAGGCTATAACTAAAACAACAAATTTCTAACACACAGTTTACTTCAGTCCTTTTAATCAAATAAGCTGAATCCCATATCCTGCATAAACAAAGATAACATTACACAAACATTAGCATAGTCATGAATTTACCAAGTAACAAACAACACTACTATAAATTTTGAAACTTACATCATCGGATTCTTCCTTCTCTTCCACCTTCTTCTCTTCCTTTGCTGCTTCAGCAGGTGCAGCAGCTGCAGCACCTCCTCCAGTTGCAGCAGACACAGCAACAGCACCACCACCGGATGGAACTGAAGCCAACTTTTCTCTTCCACTAGCAATAAGCTCGGCAAAGTCCTTGCCCTTGACCTCACTTAGGAGCAACTCAATGTGGCCATCCTCGGGCTCAACTCCAACTACAATCATAGACCCAAAAATAAAGTCATATTTTTTACACACAAAATTGAATGTTCTAATCTCTTAATTCATCTTCATAGTGTAAAAAATTATTACATCATTTTCTGAAAAAGAAAACCATTTTTCCTTCAACAGTAAAAAAAAAATATACAGAAAAAGCAAAAAAACGTATGCACGGTTTAAAATCAAACAATGTATAAAACTAAGCATTAAAATCAAACCAATATTTGGGGCTGTTTGATTAAACAGCTTATTGCAGCTTATAGCACAAGCAATTGTATCATGATAAGTGCCTATGAATTTGCATAAACTATTTGAATAGCAAAAGATAAAAAAAAAAGTTAACTTGTTTTTGTATTTGCTATGAGTTGTTTTAATATAAGCTGTATTGAAGAACTTATGAAAATAGGTTGAAAAAAACTTATGAAAAATGATATGTTTCATAAATTCTCCTAAACAGTCTAACAGTAACAGTAGATAAGCTCAAATAAGTCCAATCCAAATAAACCAATATTTTGATCAATTTTCATTGAAATGAATATCGGTGAAACAAATCCCAAACATGAATTAAAATTATTTTTGCAAAAAAAATTGTTATAAGATGTTTTCATATAAATTCTCCCAAACAGTCCAACAGTAGATAAGCTCAAACAGACCCATGTTCATTCATCGATTTTAATTAATCCGATTATCAATTAGACAAATCCTAAACTTATTAAATTAGCAAAATAATACACTTTATTATACCCACATTCTAGGATTGATTATATTTTGCAACAAAAAAAAAAAACTAAACTTTATTATACCAACAATCTCTAATTGAAAGTAAATTCAGATTCTACACTTTAACTTATGGATCTACTAAAATCATTCCAATAATAATCATCGAAACCGGAAAAATAAACAAAAAAACGCAAAATGAATAAGATTAAAGATGAAATTGGGATTTATACGAACCTGATCCAAGAATTTGTTTAAGATCAGCAGCAGAAGGGGATTGGTTGCCTCCCAAAACGGCCAACAAGTAAGCAGCGATAATCTTCATTTCTGATTCAAAAGATTAACAAAAACGATGGTTAGAAAAACGAATCAAAAACACAAACGTAAAAGTGTGAAGTTTTTTGTGAAGAAATCGATATCTTACTTGATGGAAATGGTGGATTGGATCTCGACTCGACGGTAGGGTTTCACCAGAGGGATGTTGCAAGCCGCATAAAATGTATCACGAGCATTATATAAGAAGAGTAAGAACTAGGGTTTTGGTTTTGTTGAGATTACGATAATACCCTTGTTCTATTTTTATTTTTTAAATAAAAGTTTATTTTGTTGGATTTTTTATAAAAAAAATTCAAAATACCTCAGTTTTCAAATTAAACATGAAATTGTTTTATTTTTTTTTGGAGAAAAGACAAAGGAAAAAAAAAATCACTAAAGAATCTAACACTGGCAGAGAGTCTCTCAAAAGGTCACATCTAACCTTAAAAGTCTCCGAACTTGGTTAAAAAATCAGCAATAATTACTTTCTCTAAGCACGTGTTAAAGAGAAATGCTAGATAGATGCTCCTTCAAACCAAAATTTTCACCAACAAAGAAACATATACATGCATATATGAGTGATCAAAATGTTGAACAAGATGGAGGACTTTTAAAGAATTCGTCTCGCAAATAACCCGTTGAATATAGTTGTTGATGACCAACATGAAATCACTTAGCGTAAAACGCATGCCCTTTCCCTCGTCAGAAATAAGCTAGATATTTAATCTACATTGTTGTCACGAAGTAAACCGCCAACAACTATGTCACTACAATCACAATAACTTATATCAAAATTCAACTTAACACATCTTGATGAAAGGTCCACTTAACAGTGTGACAAATAATGTGGTGCTCCGACGAGTGAATATCAACAAATGTTAGGTCAGTACACATAATGCTTATAAAATGAATGACATTTTGGGGTTTTCATTGCTTGTCGCCGAGAGTATGGTTATTTATGAAGTGTCGCATCCATCAAATAACTATTGGAAACATGTTACCAAGATGTCATTTAGAGATAGTTTGTAACCTTGTTTTTGTGGTTGTGAAGCTGAAGAAATATGGATAATTAACCTTACATATTTGTTATCAAACGAATCATAATCTCTAAGGCAATGAAGTACATCTTCATCATTAACAACGAAGCTAGCCAAAACTTGGTGAGGTGGGCAAATATATAGAAAAAATATAAAATATTTTTACGAATATTATCTTGACAATTTTTGTTGTGGACAAAAGTTATCTGTGTACTTATTATAGAGAGTGGAAATGCCAAAACAAGAAAAATAAAATTATCTATCAAGGGATAATATGTTGTCTTTCATATTTCTAATAATAATTTTCACAAATAAATTTATTTGGGGTAGCTAAATCTATATTACAAGAGTAGCTAAACATAAAATTACACTAATATATAAAAAAAAACTAAATAAATTAATAAAATGGGGTAGCCAAATACAATCTCAACTTTTATTATCATTCACTCTCTACAACGGGATTAAAGCCAACAATATGTATGCTCTATAGAAAGAATATTTTCCTATTTGAGCAGCTCCCTGAAATCATATATCTTGAATATTATTATCAAAGACCAAAGAAGGGGACCGATCAACTATCATGCTGAGCTCTTTTGGAACCATTGTCATCAATTTTTTCTAATCCCACGAGTCAATTTAACTAACACCCTTAAGTTGTAATTGTGTATCCAAAATCAACAAAGTGAACAGTGATCCTAGCCTTGTCAGATTATTATACTAGAATACCAATACAAAATTTAAGATCTTGTCTCAAAGTTTTCAATGCCTTTAAAATACTTATCCAACTTAAAGAATTGTTGACTTTATTTTTATGTTCCAAATGTCTCAACCTTTAATGTATTTACGAGATAGAACCCTCACTTAAAGTTTATGAGGATCATAAAGTAGATTCCAAACTAACTTCCCTATAAGAGCAATACTAGATACGCGAGCTTTCCTAACAATGAGCTCCCCAAACTTCTTAGAAGAAGTAACACTAGACCACTTAACTCTATTTCACTTCTTATTACCACTTGTGCCATCCCAAATGAAGCTTTTCGTGACTATCAATTTTATCACAAATATATGTAGGAAATAATGCAACTACACAGTATAAATAGATAGTGTCGTAGTAACTGATTTGGCTAGACAAACCCGGTTCACTTTATTAAGGAGGTCATTTTTCAAGTTGAGAGTCTTTTATGCATGTTCTCTAAAATATAATCATACGTATCTTTAGTAATTCAACCTTGTAGCAAAGAAAAACCCAAGTAGTGCTCCATATTGGGCATGGAGCGGATATATGATATTTCTTTAATACTTTGTTTAACTATCTCATGCACTCTTTAATAACACATAATCTTAGACTTTAAAACATTCACTTTCATACTAGAAGAAATACAAAACTCATCTAAGGGGTCCATCACCACTTTAGTTTGATCCACAGTGGCCCCCACAAAAAGAAGAACATCATCAACAAAAAAGAATGTGAGACCAACCCAAACCTTTATGATACACACACACACTAGACACCAAATCATTTGTTGGACTTTGCTTTGAATGTTCGAGGCTATTTCTTATTGTACAAAACAAATAAATATGGAGAGAGTGGATCCCCTTGCCGAAGGCCTCTTGACTACTTTTAGACTTATTTGTTATTGCACCATTCTACAAGATAGAAAGGTTTGTGACTTTCACACAATTCATAATCAAAGAGATGATAAATATGTTAAAATTCTGCAAAGTAAGCTAAAGAAACTTATAATCGAGTCTATTATAGGCCTTCTTTAAGACTATTTTAAAAGTCAACATACCTTTTTTGGAACAGGAAATATGCATAAGATGGACCACTTTCTGAGTTAAGATAGCATTATCAAGTGTACCTCTCCTTAGAATGAAGCTACTCTAAAAAGGATCAATCAAATTATCAAGAAAAGAGCGGATACGGTCAACGAGAACCTCAGTGATGACTTCCAAAAATACATTACAAACACTGAAGGATCGGAAGTTCTAAAACTTGGTAAGATTGTTCTATTTCAGAACAAGAACAAGTAATGTCTCGACAATTTTATTATCAATATATCTACTACCAAAAGATTGCATGAAAAACTTGTCAAATGGAAAAAGCATTAAAAAAACAAAATTAGAAAATGTCATCAATTCAAATTAATGACACCGACCAAATATGTTAGGTGTGTGTGTGTATATATATATATCTTTAAACATAGCTATAATTAATACTACTAATTTATCTTGAAATACGAAAAATCAAAATAAAGGGTACTTTCGTAATCATTATTCGCAAAATATACACATGAATTGCACTATCAATTTTTTCTAATGTGTTTGAAATATATAACGGGTGCATATAGTTAAGACATAGGGAGTATTCTAAACAAAAGAAAACATTTAGACTATTCACAAGTACCGATGTATATCGTAGTCATCCTCAATTTTTCGTGAATAATTATTTATTATGACTTCTTTAATATTCCTCTTGATCACTATTATAAGCAAAAAAAATCACTTATTACGTTCATTGGATAACTAATGTATCTCGTCAATAATATATGTCAGATGCATCAATTATTCAATGAATCTAAAAAGTTTTTTTTGCTTATAATAGTGATGGGATGAAGTATACATAAAATATGCAATGCGTGTTTATAATTATAGGCATATGGAGTATTATAGACAAAATAAAACATTTAGGCTATTCACAAGTACCAATGTATGCCTTATTTAAAAAAAAAACGTACCAATATATGTCTTAGTTATCCTCGAGTTTTGTGAAATCAGTCAGAGTTTTGTCTGTTTTCAAGATGATGACGCCAACCATCAATTTTTGTGAAATATCAGTCTGAATATTGTCTGTTTTCAAGATGATGATGCCGTTTAACCAACAATTTAGTATCTCAAGTCATTTGACATGTGAATAAATTCCCATCATTTGCATTTTGCAAGCCTCTTAACTTCATAGTGAACTCAAATATTTAGAAAAATTCCAACTCTCTCCACTATTAATCGTCTACTTTGCAATCTTTTGCTCTTCTTCTTTCACCTCTTGATCTACACTTGCTTTTGTATGTTCCACACAAACTTCCCTTTTATCATCTCAAACTTGAATGTTGAAATTTAATTTTCATGTTGTTTTTTATCGATTATGCAAAATACTTGAAAGAAATCTTACTTAGGGTTCAATGTCTCTTTTCTTTTGATGATTTTATGAAATCAATAATTTTTTCCTTTTTTTTTTCTTTTTTGATTCTCATCTTTTGATGGGGCTTGGACTAGATGATTTTATGAAATTTTTATTGTTTTATGTTTTTCTGTGAGACTGAAATCAATAATTTTCTCCTTTTTTTCTTTTTTTTTCTTTTTTGATTCTCATCTTTTGATGGGGCTTGGATTGGACTAGATCAAGAAAGAGAAGATCCAATATTGCTTTTCTTTTGCTGATTTCATGGATTTTTCCATGTTTTGAAGATTTAATATGACATTGAAACAAACTATCTACTTTTTATTTTTCTTCCTTGATTCTAGTCTTTGGTCGATGTGTTAGATAGAGGAAGAGAATAAAAAAATGAAAAAAAATGTGTTGGGTGTCATTTCTTTTTCTATCGGCAATCATGTTTTTGTTGTTTTTAATGGATCAAGCAACGATATGCTACAATGCTGTTAGAGCTACATTATTGATAAATTTTTTGGAGGGGCTGATACGAGAAAGTATAGATACTTATTCAATTGAGTTGATCTCCTTGTTTGTAACTAGACAATTACAGTTGAAGAGTGCCTAAAAAAAAATCAATTGAAGATTGCATTGAGACTTAATACATCATCCGATCACTATTATATGTAAAATTTAATATCTTATGTTCATTCATTAAATGATGTATGTGATCTATATTAAAGGAGTTCAGGTATGCTCTATTTACATCTTGCTCCATTTAGGGTCTTAGATGAAAGACATGTGGCAAAAAAAAATTCAAGGGTTGAGATTTAAAAATAAATAAAACATTTATTTTTTAATAAAAAACCATCTCTCTCATATCCACTTCCTCTCTACCGTACTCACTTCTTCTTCCTCTCAATCTCTCACCGCCGCCCTTCCTCCATGGCTCCCAATCCCGACCTCCCGTCGCGCCGCCCATCGCTGCTCTTCCCCTCAAACACATCCTTCATCTCCCCTCTTCATGACTGCCTCTCTTCCCAATCTTCGCCGCCACCTTACATCACCACCGTTCAAACCATTGCCTTTTCAATAAATGGTCTTACATCAGTTGCTTTGATTTTCACCTCCATTAAAACAATGTTGTTTGGATTTATTTTTTCTCAAACGAACTTCAATCACTTTCTCAGTTTATTGCTTGACATTTTCTGATGGCTGGAGGGGAGAGTGTGGCGGCGATGATGGGAGTGTGATGGAAACATACGAAGAAGAAAGGGGTTGTGACGGGGTTGTGACGATGATGATACATGTGGTATAAACGACGGTGATGGAAGGTGGCGGCAGAGATGGGGAAGAGGACGGTGGTGCAGAGGAAAAAGGAAGGACATGTCTAACACTATTTGAGAGAAGAGAGATGGAGCGTTGATAAGTGCCAGGAAGTAGTAATTCTAATGAAGATTTATGGCACTTTTGTAACTTGTTTTGCAAGTTATTAAGGAAAAAGCCTAGAGATAATTGACTTTAATCCTTTTATGCTTTATCTATCTTACTCTACCTAATTTTGCAGGAAAGTTACTCAAGGCACTGAGCAAAGATGGAAAACAAGCAACAAAGTACAACAAGGCCAAAAATAGGCAGAACAACAAGTTTGCTCGCCCTCAGTTCGCCCTCAACTCGCCATGGCGAGTTAGCAAAGAAAAAAAAATAGGCAGAGAGGCATGTTTGCTCGCCACCAGCTCGCACTCAACTCGCCATGGCGAGTTAACAAAGGAAAAAAATAGGCAGAAGCTCATGTTTGCTCGCCATGGCGAGTGAAGTTACTTGGGAGGCGAGCAAGGGCGGTTAAAACTCCCCAG
>Ga0315913_1008754_pt1 | contig 11950 bp, 8 predicted proteins | sample MpolsnodulesMG_FD_207736 | JGI IMG/M metagenome (GOLD analysis project Ga0315913, IMG submission 207736) | Medicago polymorpha root nodule microbial communities from Los Angeles, California, United States - small nodules | ecosystem: Host-associated > Plants > Roots > Nodule | place: USA... | reverse complement strand
TATTAAAAAAATAATAAAATTAAATTAATGAGGTTAAAATTGGAAGAGAATATAAAAAGCTATAAGCTCTAAGCTCAAAAGCTACTTGAAATAGCTTCTCACAAAAAGCTATAAGCTCGTGAGAAAATCTTGTTACTAAACACATCATGTTTTGATCCAACAAGCTTATAAGCTAATTCAACAAGCTATAAGCCAGCTTCTTGTTGTTACCAAACACAACCTAAAATTCTTGGGAGATAAGAGTAACAACCGTAATTACATTTGTTTAAAAACAAATGCAATTTTTTGTTGGATGAAGTTAATAATATATAGACAATTGAGTTTAAAGGCAGTCCAACCCAAACACAATAAAAAACCGGGAATTGAAACATGGAAACAGAAACAAAAGCTAAAATGAGAAACAAGCCAAAAAACCAAATTGCATATCTTATAATCCTCTTTTGATAATAGAGGTTATATAGAAACTAAAAATGCTTCTAAATCCACAAAAATTACGGGGAGCATCTAAATTATTAAAAACCCTAGAAAACTAATTAACTAGGTCACATAATAGAACACGAACTTGGAGTCCAAAATGGGTGAACCGATGCTGCTGGTGGTGGTTGAGGGAATGGCAATAGTGGTGTCTCATAGTAAGCTTGATAGCTAGTGTAAGGATCAACTCTTCCATGAAAAGAATACCTTGAATCATAAAAGGGATAAGACCTTAATCTTCCATAACAATCATATCCAACTTGACCAGCGCCCATAGGATGACTAGGTTCCACCATTCTTCTATCAAAATATGGACCATCAAATGGATATGGATTTCTTTCCGCAATATTATAATCCTTGTCAAATATAACATTTGGTTGATGATGATATGGATACCGTGGTGGTGGGTAATAGTACCCGTGATTAGGCTGCACCATCAAGCATATCAAACAATTAATCATCGGTGATTTAAAAAATCAAACAAGAAAAAGAAAAAAATTGATAGATCAATATAAATCAAAGGTTAAATAAAACCTATGATGCACAAACCGTGATGTGTTCAACACAGGCACCGACACATAACTATACTAAATTATGTGATATTTTCGAATTATTAGTGGTTTGTGTTGTGATCTGTGCATCATAGAATAAAACAAATGTTTGAGAATTACAACTTACCCCCCTAGCCGCTAGATGTGGATACATATCTATGTGACATAAGATTGTAACTTATAACTTAGCAAAACCCAAAACGTTACAGAATTGAAATGATGAAGGAACAATTTTGAACTGAAACGAGAAGGTTGTAGCCTATGATGTCTATATATATAAGCAGAGAAATGTCGGAGTGTATGTATGAGCCGGGTTTGAGCAAAAGGGTATGTGCCAAGCCTTGAAACAAATGTTACGGTTTGCAATCAAACCATTTCCAAATATAAATTCCTTTTCTAATTTATTACTGTTTTCATGAGCCAATAAAATCTTCACATATCATATCTTTCTTTTTTAAGTTACATGTTACTGATATGGATTAACCATTTTAAAAAAATGTTATTGATGTATGAAAGTTTTCACCACTATTTTTTTTAAGGAAAAAAAAATCATCTTAAACTTAGGAGGCCGTGTGAAATCCGCTTTCATAAATTTTATGACGTCGTTTACAGTATCTTTTCCAGATCGTGTTAACTAATGTCACATGATTAGTAAAAAAATAATATTTTGCATTGAAAAGAATATGTTTAACGACAATGGTTAGTAAAATTAGATTAATACAAGTGTCAAGTCATTGGTCAATTTTATTGCATTTGAAACAATGTTCATATTTTTTTTATTAAATTACTACTTTTAGATTAAATAACAACGTTTATTTTAAAACAAAGGAAGTTTGTGAACATATAAAAAAAACAAAGTTTGTGACCGCCGATGCTTATTTTTTTGGATAAGAAGCTAATCTTTTCATTTAAAAATAATAATAATAAGCGTCTTCGTGAATTTAACTCATGAAACTATGAACCAATCGGACCAATCATATCCTACAGTGCATGATTTAAACCATAAACTGCATTCTATATGACAGACAGAAAGCTAATGGATCGTAAACATTTACCGCAAAAAGTTGACTTTATTAAAGTGCTAATACATTACAGTTCTAATTACTCTGCTGTTGAGCACATTCTGTCATTTATACAGTACTATTTATCCGCAGTTGAATAAATTACATCGATTGTAAGATAATGGGTTGACAAAAACTACGACACGTTTTGGGGAAAAAATTCTGAGCACATAATTTGAACTCTGCACCCTGGCAAATGCTTTGAGATCTTCGGCCTTCTGGGATAAAAATTGTCCTAAATATTTGTAGAATGTTACCTCTTCTCTCCACACAGACATCTGGCAGCTTGTAGAGCAAAATATGAAAGGATGATGTCAGCACCGGCCCGTCGGAGGCACAATAATGACTCCATCATGACCTTTTCTTCGTCAATCATTTTTAGAGCACCACCAGCCTTAATCATAGAGTACTCACCAGAAACCTGTTCCATAAATTTAGAGGGATTATATGAAGGGGTTTAAATTGATAAAGCAAAGCAAACATGTTTTCAAACTGCTCAGAAATATATCTTATCATCATTCACATAAAACCAAGGTTTCTCTAATTGACGGCTTTAAACTTAAGGGTAGGGTGTCAAGCATCACGCCAACTGTGTTTGCATTTATTTTCTTATCATGTTTTTCCAGTCTAAACGAAGCTCCAGACCTTGCAAATGGGTAAAGGAAGAGGAAGATAAATGTCGACTAATCTTTCTAGAACAGACTGCCAATTTTTTTTACAGTAAAAGTGTTTCAGAAAAATTGTAAAATTACTATCAAACAAGCTTCTTCTTCAACTTGAGCAACTTTAAACTCTCGTTCATTTGTTTCGGCAGTTAAGATGTTAAAAACATAAAAATACAGTTCAGATTCCCAAACAATCACACAAGACAACAGATAACAAATTCCAAATCAACCATTTTAGGAAAGAATTGGATTAAAATTTGATGACACGTAATAACAAAACAGCATAAAAACAATAACCGTTGAAGCAACCATAAAACTTGTGACCCAGCTCGATATAAAAATATAATATAAGGATCATTTTTGTGTATTATTGACAGGCTTCTGTAATGAGTATCTAGCTTAATGACGTATTCATTGGTCATAATTCGTTGAATATTTGATCAACTTTTCAGCAGAAATATTTTTACTACAGCTAAAATGGGCTAGAGAAGAACCTGGTATGCTGCAATTGGAAGTGGAGAATTATCCCTGAGTAGCCTGATGATATCCAAATAGGGAAGACCAGGCTTCACCTGCACATGCAAATGTTCAAAAGTCAGTGCAAAAATGAGGAGAAGATGAGTTCCATTCCTAACTATGATCGTATTCATAGAGACACAAATAAAACTAAACTAACCAAGAGGATGTCGGCTCCTTCAGATTCATCTTCCCTCATCTCAGTCAAAGCCTCTCTATAATTCGCTGGGTTCATCTGATAGCTTTTGTTCAGCCAGACCAAGTATATGGCAAAGTAAGAATCAATAATTTAAAATAGAGTACATATTTGATACTAAGTTCAATTTCAAGATAACACATACGTCTTTTTATCTCCAAAACGGGGGTTTGAGTCCAATGCTTCCCTAAATGGGCCATAAAATGAACTCGCGTACCTGTTGGCAACCGATAAATGACATAAATTAGGACTGAGCTATATAACTGACAAGAAAATATGCATGATACTAACAGCAACATCCACCAATCCATCTTGTTAGACATAATTTCTACTTTTGTAGAATTGGTTCTCCAGTGAGCAAATCAGTGGCAAGTAGAAATTAGCAAATATAGTGAGATGCTCATGGCAGCTACAAGATGCTTAACTAAAGGAATTTGAACGCTACGGTTATTGGTGAAATTAAGATAAAATTGTTCATAACTTGCATAAGAAAGAAAACCAGCTTGTGCTTGTGCATGATGGAAATGCTTCACTTATAAAATTATTAATATGCCACAAATTTTACACATCTTCACTGATACCCAATGCTACAACCTATAATAGATAGCCATCGATTGCAAGTCTAGATCCTTCTTAACACAATCTTGTAAGTTTATACCAGATCAATAAAAAAAATGCCCATCTTTAGCAATTGTCGATTTCAGTTTTCAAATAATTTCCTTCTTTTTACTTAACTTATTTCTAAAGTTCAGGTAACTGACATAATCTTCAATAATTTCGAATGCATGCAGGCAAAAACAGAAAGTAAGATAAGGAAAAGGAAATGGCCAAGCGATCAAATTACTTTGCTGTATATGACATTATAGAAACATGCTGAAAGCCTTCAGCATCGAGAGCTGCTCGCATCGCTCCAACACGACCATCCATCATATCGCTGGGGCTGACCACATCTGCTCCAGCACGAGCCTTTTATATAATAAAAAAACAAACTAAATTATGCTGTGTCTTAGTGCGAATATAGAAGTGTAGCAAGAAAAACTTTGGAACATAGAATGTGAGTAATTTGTTCAGGAATCCCTGAACAAAATAATGGGTAACTTCCCAGTTGAAGATGTACACATGAAACATGTAGTTATATTACCTGGGCTACAGCTTGTTTACAAAGCTGATGAACAGTCTCATCATTCATGATAACTCCTACAAGATATTGAGGATATACATTATGTTAATACTTTATTGACTACAATCAAGAAAGGCTACTTGCCACTTCCTTCAATAAAAGTTCATATCATGCAAATAGATCCTAGGCTTTTACCAACACAAGTTCATACAGGAAGGAGATAAAGCCACAACTTAATTCCCGACGATTTCTTTTTTAATTTCTTTTCTAGGAATAATATTAAAGGTACACACACTAAAAACATATTCAGCAAGTTTTAAGCTAATGCTAGAAGTCTGCTGCTGGCATGACTTACAAATTCCATCATCCAAATGTAAAATGTTTAGATTATATGCTTCACATTCACAGAGCATTTCTTGTGAATTATAAGCCAATGAAATGAATCATGTTCTATAAAAAAATAGGTTTGAGAAAAAGATTTTGACTGCGAAAGGAAAAGTTCTTAGCTTACCATCTTCTCTAACTATGCCGTCATGCCCATCTGAGGAATATGGATCTAATGCAACATCTGTATAAATAACCTGAGCAAAAGTTGAGCAAGAAAGGATATTGGATTAATCTTCTTACATGCACCAGAAAAATATAACATTCTCAAATCATAAAACTGTGTTCACTTACAAGATCGGGGTATTTATCCTTAAGTAATCGTATAGTTCGCGGCACTAAGCCATTCTCATTGTATGCTTCATCTCCTGTGGGGGACTAAAGGAGGAAACTTGTTAGACTAGATTACATATATTCTACCAAAAAATTATGGTAAGTGTGAGAGAAAAATAGAACCTTCAAAGCATCTGGAATTTTGGGGAAGAGCACAACACTGTTAACACCAACATCCCGTGCTTTTGCAACCTGAATTACAAAATGCTCACTGAAATTAAACTAAAGTTCAGTACTATGGAATAACAAGAATAATGTCACCATCACCCATGCAGTTTAGAAAATAAAAAAGCAAGGTTTTATGTCTGTGTGGGTTAGTGTACTCATCAGTTATAAATACTACAAAATACCCAACAAAATCTGTCCAAACTCCTAGACCAAATAGGTATAGAACAAAATTATGCAAAAAAACGATACTTTTGAATACTACTTTTGAATGGTTTGATCACATTAGTTTGTGATTAATCCTGCTACAAATTCAAAGCCCCACTTCGTAACAACAATTTTCTTAGCTAAATTCAAAGATTCTAAGCATAAAAAGGATTCTTGAGATGACAAAGAACATGCAGAAGAGTATAAGACATAGAAAGAGTGGCCATATTAAAACCTCTTCCAACAGTCCGTGTCTCCAACCAAGCCTGTAGCAACCGGGCATAGCACCAATTGGGGTGTCCTCCTCACCTGCAAAAAGGGTTCAAATATTCTCATAATCTAAGTAAAATATCATCAAAAACACACTACAGCACAACCTAACTCACACCTAGAAGCTAACAATGTATGTATGTATATACATATACATATACATAATTAACAATCACAAAAGCTCTACCGAATAAACAGAACAGGCAATAAAAAAACTAACCCTCATGTATAAAAAGAGGATAAACAAAATTAGCAGGTGATAAAGTAGTTTCCTGAAACGCCGATCGATGTGTAGCTGATCTTCTATTACGACGAGGACGCCTCTGAATTGGCTGAAACAAAACCAAAAAAATCAAAATCAAAATCAATTGGAATCATTTCATAGCAATGCAAACACATGTTAATTTTGCAATAATACTCACAAGTGAAGGCACCACTGGCGTTCCAGCAGGTGCAGCAGGTGTAGGCGGTACAGGAGGCGCATCCGGCACATTACCAGCGACGACAGCGGCTTCGAAATCTGCGTCACTAGCTCTGACAGTAAAAAGACATGGAGGTCGACGCTTTGATGAAGAGAAGCTCAAATAGTTCTTCAACGGTAATGCTGGTTTAAGATCAACGTAGGTGTGGGAATTTAAGGTTAAGGGTGTGTTTGGGATTGTTGAAGAAGAAGAAGAAGCCATAATTGGTGATTGAGATCGAAGAATGAGAGTGAAACCAGGTGCGGAAACTGAGAGAGAGAGAGAGAGAATCTAGATAACAACCAATAAGGTGAAACTGAATGATGGAAGAAGATAAGTTATTATTAAGGTGAACAAGTACGCACGGGACATGGATTCTTTGTTACAGACAATTTTTATTCAATTTCCATTTCTACCCTTCACCAAACTATAACTGCTTCTTTGTGCAAGTCAAAGGAAGAATTACAGTTACATAGATAATTTTAGAACAGTAGTAATTTATTATTTTACCACTTGGTGGTGTAACGTAAAAGTCCACTCACCAGAATTAAAATCGTTTTTTTAACAAAAATTTATAAAACCAGCAACGTTTCTTCTTTCACTCGAGCGTTTCACGTTCGGCCACCACAAGCTTGGCTGTCATAGAGAAAGATGGAGAATAAACAGCATGGACAATGGGTCAGTTCGGGTCAATTCAGGCCCAAAATCGCGGCTGAAAAGCATAAGGCCCAGTTTGACCCAAAATTTAGGAAGATTACTTTTTAGGCCCCCTAATATCTCTTTAAATCCCCTAAAATTACGTTTTTAACCTCAATAACATGTATGATATATTACTATCGAAGCATTTTGTAAGTAACTACCAGATGTTTATTTTAAATTTTCATTTTTGTACCTCTGGTACATAACTACCGGATGCTCATTTTAAATTTACATTTTGATTTTGTACCTTCGGTAGTTATTTGCCTGATGTTATTTTAAACACCCGGTAGTTACATACATGATGCTCTAGTAGTTATATACCGGCCGTGTTATTGAGGTTAAAACAAAACTATAGGGGGACTAAAGAGACATGATGGGGAACTAAAAATAAATCTTCAAATTTAAAAACAATTTGGACGCATTGGGTTTGGGCGAGTCATAAGTGAATCCAGATAGGTATTTTGGGTTATTGGGCTCCTCACTTTTTTCGCCCAATAACTTTTTCAATTTTTCAAACTGTGATTACTTTTATTCATTTTGGACGATTACATTACCAGATTTCTTGTTTCAAAGAAGCCGGAACATTCAAATTATGATAGCATCGATGCCGTTGAATTTGAAATTACAAGATGTAGAATGAGGGACGGCGGTTTATGTGATTAAAGGAGGACGATGGTTGTAGAGCAAAGATTGAGGAACATCGAAACTAATAAATGAACGACATAGCTAATAGATGATAGATTATTGGATTGTTGTTGTTGTTGTTATGGTGGTGAGGCAAGGATGCCAAAGGATTGATGTTGGTGGTGTTAAGGAAGGCATGGTATGTTATCTGTTTGTGTGATTGTTAGGGTTTGGTGAGTTTGGAAGCATCGTTAAGCGAGGAAAGATGTGGGAGTAGAGGTGAAGATTGCATAAATATGAAATCCTAAAACAACAAAACGACTACATATTGTATATACGAGGTAATAACCTATTTTTATGTTATTGGACCAGTTCGGGTCGATCACCGACGATTCAATTATATTGGACCGAACTCGATCAAATGCAACCACACTTACCCGTTATGTTGGATCTACCGACCCATGAACCTGTTTTGACCCAACCCAATTTGATATTTTGTTTCATGTTACTCGAGTTGGGCCAGGTAACAAATTTATGTTCACTTTAGTAGAGAGTGTGGCGGGTGTAGACATTTCATTGCATAGGCATAGTAGACATTTAGGTCATGTAAGTGGGCTTAGACTCATATAATATTTGGTAAGACTATGCTAATTAATGGTTGTGAATCACTTTTTAGTTAGGTTGACAAAAAAAGTCGTACTAATAAAATTAGCCACGAGTATGGGTAGATACTTTAATGAATATTCACGAATAAAATAAAAAAATATTTTAACTACATGCTACTTAATGAATATCAATGTGAATTTAATGGTAATATGTCAATTGATATTCATAATATTTTTTTGGGTGGTAGGGGTGGTGGTATTCATACATGATATTAAACTAAATAAATTACATAAATATATTTACTTAAATTGAAAAGAGTAAATATCCTTTCAACGTTAATCAACGAAAAAGAAACCAAATTTTTATGTTTTTATTGAATAAACAATTCGATTTTGTTAAATGTGATGAGTTGTTTATGTTTTGTTGAATAAGAGGTTGTTGAAGTAAGGAGCTTTGTTATTTTAGCAGCTAGAATGAACTTTTTTTTATTAATTATGAGAGTTTTTGGCTACAAATGAAGTCTATGAATATTATTATGTAAGGATATTATCGAGTGTAACTCTCTCTAGGTTATTCATGTCGTCCTCATCCCTCCCAATCAAACCTTTCATTCACGATGTAGCGGCAGGTGTAGGGTGGTGCGACGATTGGCTTGGCCATTCGCATCACTCTCACACCAAGACCTCGGTGGTTTGGTATTGGTTTTTTCACCCTTCATCGTTGTTGTCTTCCAGCGGCGGCACATGTCTTGCGCTTTTGTGACGATTGAGATGTTCCGTTCGATCGGTTTCGAGATTGGAGGGGCTCCTGTATTGGTCTTGTAAAGGGTTTTTTCTGTTTGGTTGTTGTATGTGTTTCTATTAGGGGTTTTCTGTTACAGATGTGTTATTGGGTTTGTGTTACGATGTTGTTGGTGTTTTGGTTGATGATTTTTCTTTTCTCTTATGGTTGTTACGTTATGGTTTTGAATGGATGGGTTTTGGGTTGTTGTTTTGTGGAGGTTGATGTTGGTTGGAGATTGTTGTTAAAGGTGTTTGATTTGTCTCGTCCTGATCATCTTGAGATAACGGTGATGTGGGTGGTGGTTGGTGTTAGCAACATAAGATGACGTGTTGGGTATTTGTGTTGGCTTCATTATTGCTAAAACAAATATTCTTGTACGATGTTGGATATGATGTTCAACCATCCTGGCACGGTTCAGTGTGCCCTGTTTGTGTGGGCTGATTTTCGCAAGCTTTATCTTTTTAATGAAACCACGCCTTATCTCTTGTTCACCAAGTAACATATTTTTTGTCTAGAATCAGCTGAGTGATTTGTTCCTAAAGTATAAACAATATTTTATGAATCTTTTGTGGTGTTTTGGAAGTTCCTAAAAATGTTCCTATTTTTTAGGAGTTGCTATTTGTGTTACTTGTAAAGTGGATCTGTTCAAGGATTTGTTGTTTTTTGTTCTGAAGCCCAGCAAGACTATTTGACCTGTATTGCTTCAGTATTTATACAAGACTTCAAGACCTAATTCAATTATTCAAGCCGTTATTCTAAAACGTCTAGTTTTAGGGTTTTGAGTCTTTTGTGTGTCTACTCTTGTATCGTGTTGATGCAAGTTTAGTACTATTTTATTGTGAGCCTTTCTTGTATCATATTGATACATGCTAAAGACTGTTTATTGAGTTGTAAACTCGTTGTGCTACACCAAAACTTTTAAGCAAGGTCGTAGTTGTTTTGTTTGAAGGTAACTTCACCATTTGTTACTGTTTTAAGTCTGATAGATCAGAGGGGCTGTGATTGACTATAGGATAGTGAGATGAGATCTCAGATCTAGGAGTTTCTAGGTTGAAGTCTAGACGGATAGGTCCTAGGTTTTAAGTGTAAACGAGGAGTTTGCTGAGAGCTTTTGAATAAGGATTACACTAGTGGATTTCCTTCCTGACTTGGTAGCCCCCAGAGTAGGTGTGTTTGTCACCGAACTGGGTCAACAAACTCACTGTGCCATTTACTTTTCTGTTCTTTATTTTCCTTGTTAATTTTTGTTTACTGCTAGCACGATGTTCTAAACATCACACTCAACATCTGTATTCTGTGTTTGATGTTGCAACATCGTATAAAACATCTGAAAGCTAGTGCGCCAGAATTTCATGACGGTTGTTGGTGTAAATTTGATTTAACGGTGATGTTGGGAGTTATTGGTGTTGGTAAAATAATGTGGTTGTTGTTGTTGGGTCGGGAGTTTGATTATAAAGTGGTGGTTTTTTGTGGTGATGCTCGTGGTGGTTGGTGTTGGGTTTTGGTGAGGAGTAATTGTGATTTTTGTGGTGGTTAATGGTAGTTTTGGTGGTGGTGGTGGTGCTGGTTTTTGTGATTGTGCTTGTGGTGGCTATGTTTTTTGTGGATTTTCTTCTATGAGTTTGTTGTTGATGGGGTTTCTCAAATACATGGATGTTAGACGGTGTAGCTTGTTTCGAGAATTGTGCTATGTGTTTTCTAGGTGGTAAATTTACCCGTGTTTAATTGCGCTCAACTGCAGAAGAGAATCAAGGTGCGGTTGCACGAGTTTTTGGTAGGTTTGATGGTTATTTTGGAGGGCGTTTAGACTTTGGTTTTGGAAGATGACTTTGTGGTTTTGGTGTTAGTTTTTATGGGTTTCGGGGGCCTCAGTGGAGGGTATTTTTGGTTTGTTTGTAGAAGTTTGTATTTGATGTCTGGGTGTTTGTTTGAGTGTTCCGCATATACGGCACACTTTTCCTTTGTATGTTGCTATTTAAGTCTCCTAGTCTAGCATTAATTCCTTGTGCTAGCTAGGATTCTTTGCGTTTTGAATAAATTTTATTTTAACTTCTTAAAAAAAATATATTGACTGTAACTTTGAAATCATTAGTGTTTCTATCTGACACATCTTTGTACTGATGAGTTTCTTTTTTCATGTTAATATGTTTCATTTTTGTTTGTTAAAAAAAATTATGTAAGAATATTATTATGTTTTGGTGAAAAGAAAGAAAATAAATGTCATGATTAAATTTTAGGTAGTTATAAAAACAAATTATTTAAAAAATGAAACTAATACTTTTTTTAAAATATAATCCAGGATATTTGTAAATACTTGTGGATACTTCAGTATAAGTAGATTAACCACTAACTGGATACCCAACACATATGATGTGGGAACATATATCACAAAGATCATACTATACGTACCAATAAATATTCATTTACAATCATACTTGTTGCATGAAAAAAATATTTCTTAAATTTTGAAGAGATTGATTACACAAATTCGAAGATAATTTTATTATATTTAGTTCCTTAACAAGTACATCAGAGCCACTTGTTAGATATATTTTTTTCATTACCAATGACTAAATGATATAAAATTGCATAAATAATTAAAGTGAAATAAAAAGTAAAAATACTACCTCATTGTTTTTCTAAAAGGGACTTTGAACGTCTCGTGAGTATAACTCAGTTGATATGGACGATACAATATACATGAATCGGAGTTCAAATCTTTGATTTTTCACTTAATGACTTATTAAAAGACTTGTGACAAATGAACTAAATACAACATTTATTCAATGAACCAGAAAAAAGAATCTTCTTTTATAGTATTTAGGACTGAAGGAA
>Ga0315913_1008750_pt1 | contig 11956 bp, 3 predicted proteins | sample MpolsnodulesMG_FD_207736 | JGI IMG/M metagenome (GOLD analysis project Ga0315913, IMG submission 207736) | Medicago polymorpha root nodule microbial communities from Los Angeles, California, United States - small nodules | ecosystem: Host-associated > Plants > Roots > Nodule | place: USA... | reverse complement strand
TCCATTTTACGACAACTTTTGTACAACCTTCTCTCTCATACTCATATTATGTTTTTATTCTCTCTCTTCCTTTTTCTCTCTCTATTATTTTTTACCAATAAGAAGAGAGAAAAGGCAGGTTGTCACAAAAGTTGTCATCAAATGGTTGTTCAAATATCATTGCTCTGTGTGTAATTGTGTTTGGAGGTGGAGCTTATTTCAATGGGAAGAGCAATAGCAAATAGAGAAATGATATTTGTACGACCATTTTGTGACAGCTTCTTCTTTTATATCCACGTTTTGTTTTTACTTTCTTTCTCTATTGTTTTGATTTCCGTGTTAATACCTATTTTTCTTTGTAAATTTATAGTTGTCCCAAAAGTTCTCACACAAATTTTTTTTCAAATAACACACCTCCTTTTCTATTTTCACCTACATTTAACACCTTTTTTCAATGTCACATATTTCTCTATTGTCAACCCAAACAACCTACTAAACATGTCACACAGTCGACACCCTTCCAACCAAGGATCTAACAAAAGAAATGTGTCCTTACCATCACCAAGTAACTAACAACTTCTCCTTCAAAAAAAAAAGTAACTAACAACTTTGGTCTAACATTTTATGTATAATTTCCCCTTAACAATACATTTCAAATTTAATTTTATATCAAGAATGAAAGAGAACTCCAATAACAACTATTATTTTCGGTTTAACATTTTTTTTTGTTAATTTTTCTTACCAACACAATTATTTTCTCAATTTAAAATTATAGAACATAAATATTTAAACTAAATTAAATTTATATAAGTTTAATAACTAAAATATTAATTCCCTCAAAAAAAAAAAACTAAAATATTAATTATGAAACTAAAATAGTTAGATTAATATAAATATTAAACTCTTGACAAAAACATTATACTTCCTCTAAAAACAACATACAATTAGTTTAATATTTATCTTTGTTCTTGTTGTTACAATCTAATGATTTAGTTGTGAAGATATTTTAAGTTAAAAGAGAGGTATTTTGAAATACCTCATTAATTGATATTCTGCTCCCTCCCATACTAAATGCCAGTTTCGAACCGAAAACCAGAAGATTTAAAGGGCGAGGTTTCAACCAAGCGTCCACTAGGCGAAACTGGCACAACATTTCCTTCTAAAGTGCATATATATATGTTTCTGTACACTTGCTTTATTTATTTATTTCGAAGCAATGAATGAGGGGCCACATCACATGCTTATGTAAGGACGACGTTTATGACAGTGATTGAATCATTACAATTGAATCTCCTGCAGTTTATCACCATTTCTTTATAAAGGAAAATTTAGGTTGTAGAGTTAAATAAAATCCATATTATTTTTTTATCTTTTTGGCAAAAACCATGATGATTCCTAGAACTTTGTAAGTATGGATTTAAAGAGTTTATGAATGCGAGCAACATAGATTGGGTCTAGGAGAATGGGTTAGACTTTCACAACGTGAAGAATAGAAGTGAAAATATGCCACATAGATCGATAAAAGTTTCTCATAGATCCAAATTAAATTAGATTTTCTTTTTCTTAATAGAGATGGTTGCAAAATATTCATATTTAGTGTTTAACATGTCTTAAATAACATTATCTCTAGTGGAAAGAATCTATTGAATACAAAACGAGAAGAGTTTTTCAATGCCAAGTTTTCACGACTTGATCATTCTTTGAACTTGAGTTCTCACTCATTCACTTTGAATTATGATTAGGAGAAACATTCACATTTAGTATCTGACACATCTCGAATAATTTAGAAAAATGTTAATTTGTGCCCAAAAACTAAAGATATAAACATTTTATTGAAAATTGTGCATTTCAAATTTTAAAAACTTAAAATCTTATTTTTTTTCAAGACAACATTTGTTTTTTTTTTTTTTGAACAAGTCAAGACAACATTTGTTAACATGACCATGTTATATATATAGTGGAAGGAAACTAATGAAAACAAAATGAAAAGAGTTTTTCAATATTAAGTTTTTACGAATTGGTCATTCTTTGAACATGAGTTCTCGCCCTTCAAGTAGTAAACTTTTGAGCTTAATTGTAAATTTGTTCTATGTAGTGAGATTTATATAAGATTTTGGTCTCTAATTTTCTTTGAGCAATTTTATTTCCTCATGTATTTATTTTTTACAATTAAATTCTTTCATCCATATTCATTTATTTAAAACCCTCTCAAGTTCTATTATTAATCTAGTGAAACTTTTGAATTGATTAATTTATTTTCAATATTAAATTAGTGAATCAAGATATCAAACTTCACTTAAAATAAAAAATCTGAAATTTTCTTCTTTTAAAACCCTTATCTCATATTATGCAAACTTTAAATTTTATAGTTTTCAGCTTTGGATATTATTTTATATCACAGACACATCATCCAGCTGCAAATATTTTAATAAAAAATAGAAGCTTTAAGACCCTGTTTGGGAGTATATTTTTCTTTATAATACAAAGTCCCTCTATAAATCAATTAATCAAGGGGGCTTATTTGAAGCTTCAAAATACTTTGATTCAATCAAAGTCAATTTTTTTATCGGTAAACCATTCATCTCACTTTTTCACAATGCTACACATGGCATGTTTTTGCTTTGACCAAACATGGCATGTTTTGAATAGTTTAACTTGTTTACTAGAAAAAGCAGCATGTTTCAGAGGGTTATATAATATGGTCAACCAAATTAAATAACAAGACCATCATTCAAATGAATAAATAACAAGAATAACCTAGTGACGTTGATTTGCTTTGACCAATTGATCTCTTCATATAATACAATTCCCATGTTAATAAGTATAATATATATATCCTAAACCTTTGTTGATTTCTAATTTTGGTCATCAACCATTTCTTTCACCTATCCCATATATGCAGCCTAACATTTTAAAGAAAAATTAAAATAAAAAAAAATTAAACTCAAACTAAAGTTTAATTTTGATACACTCTCGGTATAAATTTTTTACACTGTCAATTAATCACAAACAATCATATGCATATGATTGATTGACAGTGTATAAAATCTTTATACTGACGGTATATATAAATTAAATTCCTCAATCTATACCTTCCATTCATTTTTACACCAACCAATTCCATATAATATGTTCTTCTAATTATTCTCTTGAAAATGAATTTCGACGAGTTAGAGCATAGTCTTCACTTCTAGGTAGCTGATTCTCAGCATCAACAATATTTGCTTTTGAGCAAAGGAAGAAGAAAGAAGATGTGTATATTGTAGCATGCCAAAAGCTGTAACCATTTTAAAAGAGCGAAAAATGTGAGTCACAAAAGGCAGAGAAACAAGAGAGATAGAAGCGAAAGTAGTAATTTATTGTAATACCTATGCCAAATCCAGTAAGTGTCACTTGTTTCAAGCATCCAGCTTACTCCTGCCATGATTAATGCAGCGAATCCGGCCAATAGAAAACCCCAACGGAACCGTCTCAAAAGTGTCTTCACAAGATTATAGAACCATTGCTTTATAGATAACAAACTGCGCGGAAATTCACCATTATTACTAGACTTCTGGTGTTTGTATGCACACACAAAAACACTATGAAGATAAATTTGCGCACAAATTGCGGAACCAATTACTATAATGTTGTATCTAACTCAAAAACATTGTGTTCAAACAAATTTACTAGGTACAAGAATTTACCTTTGAAGGAAATTTGGCGAGAATCCGAATGAAAAGGAAAGAGACCTATACTTTGTTGACATTTCTATCAACCATCCAATAAGAAGACCAACAGCCCCAATCACAATCACAAGAATGATATTAGTAGACCTGCATGTTTTAAATATAAATAAATGTGAACAAAACTTAGACATCTTTAGCAGGATATACACATATGTATTTGTCTATTTTAAGCGCTTAAACATATAACTGCTTGTGTATAAATTGTTTCTATAACTAAAGATAAAATAAAGCAAACTATTTTCATATTAGCTATAAACTGTTTTCATAAGCTATCCCAAACAGTCTCACAATGCTTATGTTACTATATAAATTCAAATGAGTCTATCCAAACAGATCCTAGTTCAATTTACCTGGTTGCATTAGTTATAGACATGAGAGCAGTAAAGATAGCAACAGCTGTGTGAATTGCCCTCTTATATACTTCATCGATGGTAGCCATGTATACAAAAGTGCTAATCACGGCCATGAAAGATAGCCAGAAGTCCATAAACTGAAATGTTGATATTGTCCAGTCAGTGTAAATAGCTAAAAAGTTAAATATAAGCCATCATGTATTGCGTCATATTTAAGATCCAAATATCTTAAATGAAATCATTTTGAGTAATCCATCATGTTAAGATCTGTAACCTGTAGAACACCGAAGTTCAATGCACACCAGGTGCCTACGTCGCATGCATGATATATTCCACTTGAAATTCCACTGGCTGTGAATAAAATCCATTCTGCAAACGCCTGCATATCAAGAATTATGAGTTCCTTTGTTAACGAAATATATATAGAACGACTGAATTGAACCATGAATCTCAATAAGACCACATATTCAAGAGAAAAAATACATAACTAACGGAAAAGTTCTACCTTCTGTCGAAGGGCCCAAAAGGCAGGAAGTATGGCTGCAGCGTTTGATCCAATTAGAAAAATTGATTGAAGTATGTGCCCTACAATTTTTTTCAATAACTAGGTTAAACAAAAAAAATCTGATCTAAATAGTAGCCCGGAAATCGGATAAAAATAACATAAACAAACAGAGGGTGATGCAGATAATCATAATACTTTCGATAGAAACATCAAGTTCATCAATTTCTAAAATTGATAATCACCTTTATGCGATACAATTTCAACGCTACAGTCAAAGCCACCATGGTTTCGATCACAAGAACAGAAGCTGAAGCCAAGAAGTAAAATAAGAAACGGTAAATATCCTTAGGATGTTGCAAAACAATAAAAAATCATGCATTAGGAAAACTCTGCAGCATATTACTTTACGCAATTCTCGTAATTTGAAGAAAACAAAAAATAAAACAGAACTAAAATGTATTGAGAAGAACCAAAAGGGCTTAACATAAACCTGTATGACGTCAATCCAGTAGCATCGAAAGAATATTTACAGTCACCATGAGAGGAGCATTGTTTTGGACATCCTTCAAGTGAAATAGACATGATAGTTTGCTGTTTCAAAGAATCACTGCTAGTATTAACATGTCTTAGACCAAAATTCCAAGTTCCTTCTCTAGCATAAATAATGTAAAAATCAATATTTTTGTCACTCGAATCATGTAGCATGAAAAACATGGATTGATTGCTTTTCGTCGATTTGTTAGCATAATAATAGTCCCGGTTATCAACAGAAGGCAATCCCCCAAATCTTGCATAAACTTCGTAATTGATCTTCGTATCTGAGGATAGCCGTACGTGAATATTTCGGCCAGCTGCACCACGAGGAATGTCAAATGTAAAGTAAGTCCAAATGTCATTAGTTTCTCTGAAGTTTGATGAGTTGTCAAAAAGTGGCTCAAGAGGAAAATTGGCAGAAGATGATCCTTTGCCAATAGGCAAATAATATGATTCAAAGGGGGTTGGACCTCTCCTTAGAACTGTCTGCAGACAAGCATTCTCATCAGTAACTTATTCATGGGAATAAATATCTTTAAGCATCAATAAATAGAGCAGATTCTACCACAGGGTTTTGTTGAAGTTAAATATATAAAAAATGTTTCAAAATTCCCATTAGGTATTAATATGTCGGAACAAGTTCTTCAATCATTTTTCAGCATTCAGTATTAACTAATATTTTAAAACATTGTACAATTTGAGCAGTTCGGTTACTTGAGCGGTTTGAACGGTTTGTCCTGGTTCAAACGGTTTAAAGCAGTTGAACCATGAGCCAAAGGTCGAGCCGGTTCAATGTCTGATCCGATTTTGAAAACATTGGTATTAACTGGCTCAAATCATAACAATCTCAAAAAACAAGTTCAGTTTACATGAGATCATATCACCATTCAACTTGTTAGAGTTAAATTTTATATCAGAAATGAACCGGCACCAAAAAGAATACAAAGGAAAAGACACATCTAGGAATCAATACTACCTGAAGTGCGTAGCTACTCATTGTACAATTTGGTCCAACTTTTCCTAGTGGGCACTGCAGCATTTGAGATTCAAGGGAATAGCAAACTTTCACATCATGATCCTGAGTCTCTTCAAACTTTTTTGTAAGATTAACTGGTAATACACTAATGTACCAACGACCAATCAGTGGAGAGCGAATAACAAGAGGAGCTTTATATAAATCACTGGAATAATCATACAGACTATTTGCAGGTATTGCACCGTGACGAGCAAAACACAATAAATTAACATCACTTGCACCAGAACCATTACTTGAAGGTGTAATATTGAATCTGATATTTCCTGCCGTAATGATCAATTCTTCTACCACATTTGTTATATCCACAGAATATAAGCTCGGTACACCTTCTTGAACACAAAAAGTTTCAAAGTTGCTTTTGCAGGTCATTGCATTTTCCATTGTTGGCTTCTTCACTGTAGCCTTTGAAGAATTGTAGACATCAGATGCTGTGCATGAAAGTGGATTGACGGTCTTGTTACAAAACTCCCCCCTCATCATCGAATTTGTGCAAGCTTCCACACTTATATTGGCGCTAAAGGAGTACGATGCGCCTCGAATAATCTGCAGAAGTAGAGAAGTTTGCTAAGAGATTGAATGAGCAAAATGGAAATAAGTTGAAGAATATCTGTTTTGAGATGGGATGAATACAATACTTGAGTTTGTTTTCAGGGCCTATTTAGATTGACTTGTTTGAGCTTGTCTATTAGAATAAGTACATGTGAAACTGTTTGGAAGAGCTTTGGGAAACATCTTATAACATGTTCATAAGTTGTTTTCAACTTATTTCCATCAGCTCTCCATGATAGCTAATGAAAACAACTTATAATGTATGTGAAAATAATTTGGCTTTATTTTAGATTTTATTATAAAAATAGCTTATACATAAGCAATTATATGATAAACGCTTGTGCTATAAGCGCTTAATTAAGCTGTTTTTCCAAACAGACCTCAATCTAATCGACAATTTATATTAGTAACATTAGTTGTATTATATCATTTCCACCAATAGCAGACTTTCAATTGTGTTCTATTCTCTACGCTTTAAAACTTATTTGGTTATGTGAAATTCAATTTCCTTCAGTAGCTCGAGAAGAACAAGCGAGTGCTTGGTTTAGCTTCTACCAGGTATGACTCGCGTTTCAAACCCGCTCCACTGTCAAAAAAACTGAAGCTAGAAACAGTGGATTCTATCTAGACACATGTCTAGTGCAATTATACCGCAGAAACAAACATACGACAAAAGTGGTGAAATATATAACAAAATGGTGTATTAAATATTAATAGAAGCCCTTCTAGCTTAGATATACATAAAAAGGCAGCATTGAAAGGATAAATAATGAATGGAACATGTAATGAAAAATGTGGAATATTTTATAATATTGCAAAAGTAAGACTGGGATAATATACCATACCATCCTTGATTGTGTTCTTGCAGCTCCAATGCCATTGAAAAGACCAATGTACCAAGCACCTGGAGATATCTGAACAATAATTCTCAGGTTTATATTTTATGACATTATAAAAGGACTCTAAGCAAAAACACTTCAGATGGATTACTAATGTAGGATTTTTTATTTGAAAAGAGGTAGGTAAAGCTATTTCATTATGGACCTCACAGACATTTAATAAACAACATTGATGTATGGCTTAAGTTCTTTCGATGACTTCCTCCCCGTGTGTTGCACGGGTTCTCAATACTAGTTTTGATACAAAGGTCTGTATAGTTATTTCATTGTGCCTATGGACCTCAAAGGAAAGGAGAAACTGAGCTGAAGATATCACAGCCAAATAAATATATTATGAAAAGTAAAAAGGACTTATAACAGTACCTGCTCGTTCGTCAGTTTCATAGTGATATTTTTCTCCATAGGAAAGCACTGCTCCATATCAAGACCATTTATTCCTAAAGAAAAAGAGGAAGAATGAGTGAACGAGTAATGTCATGGTGCTTCAAAAAATTTTATTAGGGCTCTAATGGTTCAATCGTGCTGATGAATCAAAAAAAGTTTGAACAATCTATAAATATCTAGGAATGAAATAAGATAGAATTTATGTGCTCAAATTTTTATGTTCATAAAGCAGTTTATTTAACTTCGATTGAAGTTATTTAGGTGTGACTTCTACCTGAGACAGCTGAATACTTCAAAGAAGTGTTTAAAGCATCTGGTAGAGGAGGACTTCCATCTCTAAAGCATATTATCGGCAGTGAACTTTTTGGAACCCTTTCGATTCTTGAAACATCCTGAAAACAATATATGAAAGGGAGGCAAACATGTTATAGCTGAAAGGGACGTAACTTTTTGGATTGGCTTATTTTCGTTTATCTACTGGAAAAAGCTCCTGTTAGACTATTTGAGAGAGCTTACAAAAACAGCTTATGAAACGTCTAAAGCTGTTTTCAGCTTATTTCCATAAAATCTCCAGGATAGCTTGTGAAAACAGTTTATAGCTGATATGAAAACAATTCGACTTTATTTTATCTTTTGTTATAGAAATAACTTATAGCCTTATACATAAACAAGGATATAAGTACTTAATTAAGCTGTTTATTTAAACAAGACCTATATCCTGAAACCAGGTTCCCTTTCCAATGCATCGGTAGCACTACCAACAAGAAGCAATTTAAATAGATAAACAATAATTTCATGGAAAAAAAGAAATTTGAATAAATAAATGAATAAAGCAAGAAAATAAAAATATAGGATTTTAATCAGAGAACTAACTCATTTGAATTACTACCTCAAGCAATGAGTGACTATAAATAAAATATGAAAACAATATCAAAATAGAAGCAAATCAAATATATATAGTTGATCCAAAGGAATAAAAATTGCACCCGGCAACAAACATCCATACATATGCTAGTTTTCTAGGTTGCTCATATCTAAAAAGAATTACAGATATTAATATACTTACAAGGTCTACATCTGAGTTCAACGCTATGGAGACCGCAGAAAACCATGGCGGTATATCGACTGGTTCATGACAAAACATCAAGAGAAAGAATAAGATTATATTCCATTTTTTGCCCATATAAGGATTCCATGCATCATAGTTAGACATAAACAGAACACCATACAAGTACCAATAGTTTAAATATATTGCGACACATAAAGAACAAAGTACATTTGAATAATCAAGTACTTGCAGGGAAAGAATTAGGCATGAAATGAGACAGAAGAAAAGTTCACAAATCAATTACCACAAAATTAAAGACAGAACAGTAGCAATAAAATTACTGAACTAATGACAATTTACTATCATAAAATTGTATCATGTTCTTCATGTCAAATCATGGTTGTTCCTATGAAGCATTGATGCAGACACGGACATGTTAACACTGATAATATAGTTTTTCTTCAAGAGGGTTTAACCATGTAGTAATAGAGAATAGCAGAACATTCCTTAAAAAAAAGAAAAGAAAAGAGAATAGCAGAACAGAGAGTGTATGTTTGGTTCCAAGTTTGGTTTCTCCAGGGTAGAATTGATTTTGGCTTCAGAATTGATTTTGCTTGAAGCTATAAACTGTACCTTCTGATTCTAAAATTGATTTTTACATTCTAATTTTAGCCATAATTCAAACTCAATTTTTGTCACAGCAACCAAACATACAATAAGATACATAATTTAAAACAAAGGGATCAACGAATTATGATAAGTCAATTCCACACTAATTAATTAAAAAAAAAAAAAACTACTATCACACAAACAAAAATTCAGCTAAAATATCAAAATTCAATTTCATCCTATTGAAATTCACACTATGAAAAGCTTCATGAACACCAAAAACAGAAAATTAGGAAAATATAAACAAAAGGGTCAATGAGAATTTGATGACAAACCTCTAATATAACGAAAATCATAAGGTCTAAGAGTAGTTTGAGGGTAGGAGAAGCTGGAAACAGTGAAGAAACCATCATCAGTAATGTTACTGCTTTGTTCATCTTTTGCAGAGCAGAGATTATTATTATATGAAGAAGTGAAAAGTAACCAAACACTGAGGAGAATCAGTGTCTGATGACACAAGTGAATCAAATTGAAAGACATGTTTTTTGTACTTCCGAGGTTGTTCTGAGAACATGAATATAGTACAGTAGTACAAGGTTGTGTGGTAAAGATGAATTTTCTGTTACTGAATTTGACTAAAATAAATCTTAATAAAAAAGTTTTCTTTTTTTTTGAATAAAATCTTAATAAAAAAAGTTAAAATCATACTATAAATTTAGTAAATAAATATTCTCTCCATGTAGGATTGATTGTTAAGTTTTGTTTTGGTCAAATAGCATTAGAGAATTTTGTAGTTTTAAATAAAGTTATCACTTCTAGAACATTTGATTTTACAGATTTTTATAAAAAAAAAAAAAGAAATTAGTAATTTAAATATAATTAAAAAATTGCTTTGTGAAAAATAAATTCAAAGTTGCTTTGTCAAAAAGAAATTCAAAATTGCTTTAAATAAGAAATTTTTAAAATATTTTATTTAAAAAAGTTATAATTTTTTTACAAAAAATTCCAATATTTTTCTTTTCCAAATTCAATTAGGCTTTGCTGATTATTAATACATGTTGGAATTGACTAGTATGAGTTATGACTTCTGTCTTGTAGTCAAAATTGGAGACGAAGAAAATGAATACTCAACCGTTACGCAGTGCTTGTTGAAGAACATGTGTGAAATGATTTAAAAAATTAAATATAAATTTCTACGCCGAGTAGAATCAGTGTTTTGTGAATTGAAAAAAGTGGAAGTTTAACGTCGGATAGATCACATACATTTGTGTTTATATAGTGGGGGTGTACCTCTAATAGGGGTACATAATTATGTGAATAAAGTAAACACTAGAGAAAAATATATGTATTGATATATATTTTATTATTTGAAAATGATAAATTAAATAATTAATTTAATCTAATCATTATTTTTTGAGAGAAATTAATTTAACCATCATTAGAAAGTGTTTTCTTAGTCCCAAAGTTTAGCTAAAATATTTTGAAACGTAATCTGAAATATTTTGAAACACAATCTAAAATATTTTGATAGGGAATCTAATATATTTTAGTACTTGATCTGAAATATATTTTGGTACATAATATAATATATTTTTGTACTCAATATAATATATTTTGGTACTCAATTGAGATATTTTTGTACTAGATCTAACATGTGAATTACATAATGTCAAAGTAATGTATTACTTGTTTCCAAAGTTTCTCACTTATTAGTTGCGAATTTTCTCCATAAATAAAGAGCTCGCATAGTACATTTCACTCACAAAAGAGTTCTATTGAGTTGTCGAGAACTCTTTCTCTCTTCTCCATCCGGCTTGTGTTAACTAGCTTCTCCTCACGTGTAATTTGACAATTCAACTACAAGAATCGGGTTTTTACTCCATGAACCGAAACAATTGTTTTTCAGAGCATTATCATAAGTGAGAATGCATACATGGATAACGGAAATGAAAATGCTATGAAATAGGGACAAGCCAAACGAAATGTGGGGCGCATCGTACACCAAATAATACAACCAGGACTAAATTGTGTAGGCCACAACGTATTAACCAATATGATACAAGGTTTGTATATAAATAGTCATTGTACATTGTTGAAAAGTTCAATTCTCTGGGCCCCGTTTGGATAAACAGCTTATATAGATGCTTATAGTATTATGGCTTATAACATTAGAGCTTACATCATAAGCTCTTATACTTGATAAACTATTTATGTTTGGATATATACACTAAAAAGTACTTACATAAATTGAAGTGTTTGGATGTGACATTACATAAACAATTATCGAAATTTTAAATATTTTTAATTTAACAAAAAAATCAAAGAATCGAAC
>Ga0315913_1008749_pt1 | contig 11957 bp, 4 predicted proteins | sample MpolsnodulesMG_FD_207736 | JGI IMG/M metagenome (GOLD analysis project Ga0315913, IMG submission 207736) | Medicago polymorpha root nodule microbial communities from Los Angeles, California, United States - small nodules | ecosystem: Host-associated > Plants > Roots > Nodule | place: USA... | reverse complement strand
AGCAGAAGGCCGTGCCGCCGGGATCATGGCTGTTAACCACAACAGTAACATTCCCTATAACAACAAACAAAAAAGAGGCATCATTACAAAAATTTCTCATTATAGCCAAGAGGCTTTGGTCATGGATTGAGGTATTCCTAATTTATTTTTGATAAATAAATATATTGTAGATCATTTTTTGAAGGGAAATATATTGTAGATCATTGTTTATATACTTGCTTATCTTTTTATTTTCCTGCTGCACTAAACGTCTATACCTATACCCACGGCTTGTTTGGTGTCTGTCTGTAGGTATATATATTGTCTATAACAACGAATTTTATGGTCATTGCTAAAAACGTCTGTTGGTATATGATTATAGTTTAAAGGTCAGTGTATATCTCTATGAGATTTGTTAAAGTATCAAATATAGTAGTATTATATTGGAAAATGTAGTCAATTATTCAAAAGTTTAAAAAGTATTATTTTCAATGTAAAACTTTCTTTCAACATACTTCATTTGTCCCAAATTGTAAGTCGCTTTGGAAAAAAATTGTTTCAAATTATATGTCGCTTTACAATATCAATAAAACATTAATGTTATTTTTCCTATTATATTCTTATCTTTTATTACTATCTTTTCTTTCAATTCTTTAATTTATCTTTCTCATGCCATTTATTAAGGACAATTTTGTAAAACAACTCATAATATCTATTTCTGACACAAAATTAATTATATTTCTTAATACGTGTGAAATGTCTAAAACATCATACAATTTAGGACGGAGGGAGTAAAACCTAATTTTTATCATTTTTTATAGTTGAAAATTGTATTGAGTATGTCTTCTACTCCCTCCGGCCTCGAATGTAAGAAACAAAATAAAAAAATTGGTGGTCTCAAATGTAAGTAATAGTATACTAAAGTCATCCTATTAAATGCCACTATTCCAATTTTACTCTCATTAACTTTATCCAATTTGTTTCATATTCCCATGTTTAACATTTTTCAAAAATTTTCCACTCATTTGCTACCTAGAAAATGATTCCAAGACAAGGGCGAAATTGGAAAGATGTTTAATCATTTTCTTAATAACAGTGCATAAATCTTAAACGACTATTATTTTGAGATGGAGTGAGAAATGAAAAATGCAAGATGTTTGATTTTAACAAAACACGTTTACCGGTTGTTATCAGTCCCACACTCACCATTTGTCGCTTTTCTCGATAAAATTACCTTATTTCTCTTTATTCTCTCCTTTTTAAATTTTAGGCTAAATTACACTAAGAGTCCTTTAAGTTTGGGGTTTGTAACAGATTGATAATTTAAGTTATTTTGGTCACACATAAATCCTTTAAGTTTGTAAATGTTTGATCACTCATATGTATCATTCAAAAAAATTTTTTTTCAATTTAGAGTCATCTTTAGAATATTATAAAAATCTTTCAGATTTTTTTCAACAAAAGATGAATTAAATAAGTAAAAAAAACATGAATTGAATATGAATTTTTATGTTTTTGACATTTAAAACTTCATATTTTGTTCAAGAATTCTATTATTCTTTTAAATTCTTATAATATTCTAAACATTATTGCAAAATTTCATTTAAAATTTTGATTTATACACCTTAACTAACTTAAAAGTAGAGATTAAATGTGCTAATTAAATACTTTTAAAAGACGAAAACTAGAATAAAACTTTTAAAAAGATTAAAACAAAAATTTGAAATATTTAACTATTGCAATCAACACGTGTCCATAAAAAAATTCATTTTTTCCATCATAAGACTTTCTCACGTTAAACACCACCTCCACACGGTTTGATGTTGAGTTGCACTTGCATCAATGCTGTTAGTTTTTAATTTATTTTATTTATAATAATCATGATATAATACCAATTATTCATTATTTTATGAAATTAATTTGATATTTCGCATAATTGGAAGATAAATTTGACCGATTTGTAAAAATTTAAAGACGAAATTGATAATTCACTCAAATAAAAAGGTTCACTTTTCCATCATATGAAAGTCTTATAATTTCTCACGTTAAATGCCACCTTCACGTACTCCACATAGTTTGATGTTGAGTTGCACTTGCTCCTGTACTGTCAATTTTTATTTTATTTATAATGATCATGATATAATATCAATTACTCATTATCGTTTAGACCCACCACCAACGCAAGCATACATACCAAAGCATACATACGCACTCATATTCCTTGAATATCATAATCCACATTCATGAAAAAGAGAAATGATATTTAAACATATATTTAGTGACAACTTTTGTGACAACTTTCTCTCTCATATTCATATTATTTTTTATTTTATCTTTCTATTACTTTGATCTCTGTGCAAATACATATTTCTTCTTTATAAATTATGGTTGTCACATAAATTGTCAACCAAATTAATTGTTCAAATAACACTTCTCGATCAAAAAAAAACTATACCCACCTCTTTTTTTTTTTAGGGAACACTACCGACTTGGCCACATAAAAATATTAGTTGCTTGTATCTCTACTTGGAGCACTACAGTTTGTAGACGTCACTTTCTTGGCCGGTAATAATAATAAAGTACTAGACTCAACTCAAGCCTCGAGGTTCACGTGGAGAACGCTAGCTAGCTAGAATTTTTGGAGAAACTTTATGTTTGTCTTCAAATCATATGTCTCAATCCTAAAAAAAATATCATATGTCTGAATTGGCCGTTTACGAATCTAATATAATTCTTTAAAAAAAAAAAAAATCTAAATACGTGTCTTATTAACAAATGTTTTAACTTTATAACACTCGTTAAAAATACAAAAATAAAAATAATTGATAAATTTTTAGTAAAAAAAGTTACTTTTTAAAGTTTCAATACATTGAATTAAATGCATTATTTTCAAAATAAAATTTATTCTTAAACTTTTTAATAAATATATTTACTTGTTAGCATTTTCTATAATATAAAGTTTTGATGATAAATGGAATATACCACACTTTATGGAGGGGGCCACTGCCCACTACCATGGTCCAAATTTTATAATCTTCAATACGCCCAAATCTACAAAACGATAGATAAATCCTAAAAAATATCACATGTCTTTTTTTTTTTAGGAAAAAAAATATCATATGTCTGAAATCTTATGATCATTTATGGATCTAATATAATAGAAAGTCCGATTGATAAATGGAAGAAAATTGCTCTTCTATAGTTAAAAAACACTCATTTCCAACTATATCGATGAAAGTATCATGCGTATGCGTGACTTAAGTCACATTTAGCGCTTTTAGTGTGAGTTAACTCATGTAGATTGTAAATTTAATGTTATAAATTTAAATTTATGTTAGAATATTAAATGTTTATTTTAATAATTTTTTATAATGGTGTTGTTGTTTGTTTATTTTTTATATTTTTGTATTTCAGTTTCAGAATGAGCATAAGTTGAACATTGTCTAGCATAGGAAGAAATTTAGTCCTGATACCTTGACAGTCCCAGAAAATGGAAATGAATAGTTCTGGACACTAATGCAGCCATTCTACTTTCTTAATAAATATGTGTTTTTTTTATTCTTGCATTCAAGATCGGAGAGAGTATGTATGCAATTATTCAAGTCTATACAATTCACTCCCAAAAATAAACTTAATAATAGGTATATTCAAGTCAAAAGATAAGAAAAAGCAATGGAATTAAAAAAAAAAAAGTAAATCATACCAGGAAACTGATAGAAGAACCTATTCCAACACCTAGGAATCTACCCAGAAAAGAATCTGCAATAAAAGCACCAATCACAGGTGTGAAATTGCTGGCTGCAGAGGATAATAGAAGAATCTGAGTAGATATGCCAAGGTGAAGCCTGTAAGATCCCATCAAATAAAATATCATGTTTGGTAATAGTCCCAAACTTGCCATCCTAGCAAGTGCCTCATTCCCTGCACTCAAAATAATCACAACAAAATCAATACGTAAAAATTCAAGCTCATTCAAAGTAAAAATAAAATAAAATAAAAATGCATGCAAGTTATAGATAAGATACCAATGATAAAAGGCATGGTGATAAGACCACCCTTGCGTCTTTCTGGTTGTTGTTGAGAAACCATTTCTTCTCCATCAGCAGCATCAACAGAACAAAGTTGAAGTTCCTTGTCCATTTTTTTGATTGGTAACTAATGATATTCCTGATGAAGAAGATAGATAGAAAGATAAGTAGAGTGAAAGTGTTGAGATTTAAAGGAGGTAGGAGTGTTGATGCAAATTTATATATTATTGAAAGAAGAGGTGTGAAATGAAAAGATGTCAATTTGGTTTTTTGCACAATTCAGTCAATGGCGTATGCGCGTGTAGTTATGTATGCACTTTTTTATTTTTATTTTTACAAAAATAACAATATTCAAATCAATCAAGTATATCAATATAATACAAATTCAAAGTCGCTATAATAAAATATTAATTTGCGAACAAATTCACATCATTCATGTTGATAATATAAAACGGCAAAATGCATATGTTTACAAATATAACTATATTCAATTCCTAAAAAAAAAATGATTATATTCAAGTAGATGGAATACTTCATGTCTTCGGATATGCAACTTTGACCATACCAAAATCATTGATTGAATCTTCACTTGATCAAAACTTATCTTTCAACATGAAATTGAATAAATACCGCAGACATGAAATAAAAAAATACATTGCACAAGGATGAAATGTCAAAACAAACAAAGTCGTACTAAGACGACGAAATCACAAAACAAACGAATGAAGATCGAGAGTATGTGGAAATCATTTATTTACCCAAAAGAAAAACAATGTAGAAGGTGATTTTGGATCAAAATTGACCATAAATCACACATCTTCAACAAAAAAATAAAAAAAAAGTTGTGACGACTAAGGTTTGAGAAGGAGAAAAAGGAAAAAAATGTTAAAACTTGTGTTCGTATATTTTTCTTTTTAATAGAATGATAACATTAACATGTGTCCGAATGTATTTTATTATGCTTTTTTAAACAAAAGAAAATGGTAACAAGTAGCCCAAAGACATTGTTTAAGCATCTAAAAGTAACAAATTTTGTATTAAAAATTATACGGTTATTACTTTAACAAGTGTTTGACTTATATTTTCAAGACATAATTTCATTTTATAGATTCCTTAAACCATACCTTTAAAACACTTATCAAGGAGAACCTTAAACAAATGAACATCTAATCTTAATAACAAAACCAATTCTTTTACTTTTAGAACCACAGATGACGTCCACTCTGACTTTTTTTATTTTTTGTTTTTTGTTGCAAATTTAGTCCGACTTATGTTGTAAGCTGTAACTATAGGTGAACTAACTGGGATATATAACTAAGTTTGCATCATGCTATAGATTTCAGTAATAACAAGTACTTCGTAAGTTTTGAAAATTAATTTTAATTTTTAGAAAATAAATAGACACAATTTTTTATACATAATTTTTATTTTTGGTAAGGCAACATGTCATTGTTTTTCTATAATTATTTGTTGAAATTGGGTTGAAGTTTAGTGTTGATTGAGTTATGTCCTCTACATAAGTTTTAAAATGAGTGTCGTTTTAATAAATAAAAATTATTTTATAAAATGAACGTTATTTTTACTTTTATAATATAAGAATTTTCATTATCAGCAATACTTATAAAAAAATTTCTTTAAACATTGGTCTCTTTTTCTAGTGTTAAGTTTAGTTTTTTCTATTTTACAAATGTTTATGCCGCATGTTTCAAGTAACTTTTTTGATAATATATCATTGTTAAAAACTTAAAATATTCTGAATTTGATGAAAAATTGTCATAAAAAATGAACTTAATAATTTAATTTTTAATTTAATATGATAGATAAATTAATAAAGATTAAATATTTGAAATATTAAAATAATGTTATTTTAATGTTTGATTAGAGACATTTTCTTTAAGCATATGTCTTACCAATAACATATTATCAAAAAAAGTCACTTGAAACATGCGGCGTGAATTTTTGAAATTAAACATAGACTAAAATTGATAACAAAAAATTTAGAGAAACCAATGATTTAAGTAAATAAAAAATATGTTACGATAAAATGTGAACTCTAGCATGCAAGTAAATGTGGCAGTGGTTTCTAATCTTGAAGGGAACACGAGCATATTTCTTAAAGGTCAACAGAGCACTAGTGGAGTCGCCTTCTACCTAAACATGAGACCAACATACTTTAAACTCAAAATAAAGTTGTTCAATTCCGCTTCAATGGCCGAACTAGGCCTCATATTAGAAGTAAAACATCCTAAAAGAGAACCTTTGTATTCACAGAAAATATCTCCACAAGCCTCAATATCATCAATCAAAGAGCCATCCGAATTCATCTTAATATACATGGTCATCTTAAAATGCTGGCTAGTCATGGTCATGTTATTACCAATGTAGTTTGGTGGGATTTTTTAATTCTTTTTTTTTAGGAAGGATTTTGTAGGGACATACATGGCCTTCCGAATTTTCGTTTCCTTTAAATCTCTGTTTTACCATTATTATTTTATGTTTTTGAGGGTTTTGGCCTAGTCACCCTCTTGTACAATTTTTCTTTTTTTAATAAATTTTTTGAACAGGTGGTGGTACAGGACGGAAGAAGCTTTGGGATGCCTACCTAGTTGAATGTCTAGTTTTTCCTTGATGTCTTGTTTGCTATTTTGATTCATAATAAAAAATAAAAAAAAAATAAAGGGACAAAAAGAAAACTTTAAACGCGTTTGTTTTGAAAGGGAATAAAGGGTTGACATTTATTTGGTGGCATAATAACAGGTTGCTGGGTCCCCTGAAAAAATAGGTTGCTGGACCACTGGTTTACTCCATAAAAAAAAAGATATTTGTACAATTATTTTATAATAACTTTTTGTCTGTGCTTTAATTATATTTTTATTTTTTTCATTACTTTGGTTTATGAGTTAATATTATTATTTTTTTGTATATTTATTGTTGTTCTATAACTTGTTCTACAAATGATTGTTTAAATAATATATTTAAAAAATAAAAATAACAAGCTTTTGGGGGAAACTACGAAGAAGGTTATTGTTATTAGCGCGTTTAGTTTTTTCAACATTCATACTAAGAGTCCCAACTGAAATATTGTTTAGTTTTTTCAACGTTCGTACCAACAAGTCCCAACTGAAAAATATAAAAAAAAAATCCATATCATTGTTGGTCACCATTCACTAAGCTGAGAAAACCAAAAGAAGCACACAGAAAAAATAAAATAATTTTTTTCTTAGGGAAAAAAATAAGATAATAAAATAATTTAGCACACCGAAAAATTGTTACTGAATAAATTCTCAAATCTTTCATCTTGTGTTCCCTAAAAAAAAAAAAACTTTTCATCTTGTATGGTTTTAAATTGTAATGTTGAGCTGCACTTGAATCGATACTTGTAAAAAAAAAATCATTTCTTTTCTTCTATATCATGATATAGTCTCAATTATTCATTATCGTTTAGAACCAATAGCATCACAACACGTGCATATATATATATATATATATATATATATATATATATATATTTATTACAAAGAGGACCAGAGCCTAAGATAAGTGCATATTTTAAACTTCGAAGAATTTTTTTTTTTATATATACTATCAGGAAGAGGTTTGCATCTTCAGCACAAGATGTGCCTACAAAATGCAACCAAAGTTATACAGCAAGTCAACGCAAAACAAAAGCACAATTAACAAATGTCCAGACAATCAAGAGGGCATGCTAGCCAACTATGGACCCCTAACACATAAACAACATTAGCCGCCTTCATCCACCAGTAAGAATGAATTTTTACTTTTTCAACCGGCTGATGCATATTTATCACCTTATTTTGAAACAACTTATTGTTGCGTTCAGACCACAAAACCCAAACACATAAAAGCCACAAAAATTGCATAAATGATCGTCTTGTCACCGGCCCGTCTGACAGATAAGTAAACTGGTGAAAATGATCATGTAAATCAAGCGGATCAGCCCCATAGACCCCTATCCAACCACGAACAAGATGCTACAACTCTCAGAAAATGGTACAAGAAACAAACAAATGTTGCGCCATTTCCACTTCACCGCACCCAGCCACACACATCTTTGCCTCATGAGAGATGATCCCGCGAGCCAGAAGATTAGATTTGGTAGGGAATCTGTTGCGGAGAAGTCGCCACGCAAGGAGAGACACCTTTACCGGAACATGTATGTGCCAAGTTAACTTAGAAATCGTATCCATAACCTGACTGTCATCTGCAGTGAGCATGTGATAAACACTACAAACATAATAGCCACCATTATTATCAAGGCGCCAATTCCAGTGATCGAAACATGCAAAACAATGTCAGACAACAACAGCCTACACTCCCGTAACATCTCCTCCTCCCACTCGCACAACCTCCACCGCCACTGCCAAGCCTCTCCCCCCCTCCACCACCAACGAAAATATGTCCCCCACCAAACAATCTTTATTAACACTTAACTCATACAAACGTCTAAACTACACCGACAACAGAACTCCACCCACCCACGAATCAGTCCAAAAAAATGTATATATACCGTTCCCCACCTTCTTAAATATTTACAAACATTTTAAACTTATTTTAAAAAAAATTAATTGCCGATTTAACTCCCAAGTTTTTCAATTGTACGATTTCAACCTCTCTAATTTTAAACAAGTGATTTTAACTCTACAATTTACTCCATTTCTAATTTCATAATCTCTCAATAAGATTTGATGAGATGTTGATCATAAACTTATGACGTGACATTTTAATTTGACGATTTTAAAACATAAATATTAGGGGAGGCACTTCGGTGCCTTTAGGGCAGGAATGGCATGTGCCAGTTGCCCAATAAGGTAGTGCCACGTGGCACTCCTTATTAAAATAATAAAAAAAACCAGAAAAGCCAAATTAAATTAAGAAAACGAGAAAACACAGCCATCCCCCCTCTTTCTCCCTGCCTCTTCAATCCAAAACCCACCACCTCCAGTTTTCTCCGCCGTCCACCGCCATAATCTTCAATTTAGCAGATAACATCGATGGTAATTTCGAGAAAGGAATGTGAATGCAAAATAGAAACTGAACCCAATCTCTGCAACTTCTCTTCAATAGCCGCCACCGCTTTCACCGCATAGTCGAACATGATTCTGTCACAAGCCTCCGGCGAGAAAAATGAAAATACTGCTAGTGGGAAGGAACCTAAGTCTCCTAAGGAAGGCTTAGATCTGGTTATGTGTATGAGATCAAGTCAGATTATTGTTATGTGTATATTCCAACAAAATTTGACTAAGTCTATTATGTAATTTGGATCTCAATGTGTATTTGAGATTAAGTTTTATCCATCAATGAAAACAATTTTCATATGTTATGTACTAAAGCCGATGGTGAGGTTTCAAGGGAGAAAGAAGGGTAGTGGCACTGTGTTGTGTTTGTGTCGTTTGTGCTTCTGCTTTTTTAATTTAAAAATTGGCTTTTTTGTTTTTTTATTATTTTAATAAGGAGTGCCACGTGGCACTACCTTATTGGACGAATGGCACATGTCATTCTCGCCCTAAAGGCACCGAAATGCAACCCAAATATTAGTGATGTGCTAAACATAAACAAAAATATCTTAATGCTAAAAACTTTAAACAAAAAGGAAAACATAAAAAGAAACCTTGGTGTGGAACACAAAGGCAGAGATACAAAATTATTTACGTTTAAATTGATCAATAAAAAGAACCCTATAAATGCTTTGTTCTCCAATAAAAAGAACCCTAAAAAGAAAACATAAAAAGAAACCTTAGTGTGGAACATAAAAGAACCCTATCTTTAACTAAATTGATCATTTTATTTTTTCAATACAAAATTATTTGCGTTTAGTATCCACAAAGTGCATAGTGTTTGTGTGGTTTATAATCACACACGAAGCTTTTGAATTTTCTACTTGTCATTATAAATGCTTGAAAGGAACTTATAAGATACAAAAAAAGAATTATGTTGTATCGTCTCAGCCATAGATCTCTTTTGGTGTTATGAATATGGAAAAGTCGTAGATATATTTTTATAGGATATGGAAAAGTCAACCCACTTAGATTGGTTTGTTGGTGTTGATTTGAGAACTAAAAGTGTGTTTTTTTTTGAAGTTTCAAGTTCGATATTTAGCTTCCTAAAAAAATAGTCCAAGTCCAAAAATTAGGAGAAGGAAAAGACATGAAAATGCAAACGAATTTAACAAAGAAGAAGAAACAAATTAGGGTTCAAAGAAATAAATAACATATGAGATGAAGAAGATGAATTTGGAACAAGTTAAGGTTGACAGAAATAGCAATTAATGGGGATGAAGCAGATGAAGTAGATAGTTACAAGGTGAAGAGTTCATAGAGGTGGAAGATGAGTATTGTGATTTAATAGTAATTTTTTGTTCTATTTTATCAATTTTTGTCAAATTAAAATGCCACATCAGCGATTTATGGTCAATATCAAGTCAAAATCTGATTGAAGGTCTATGAAATAAAAAAGGGTAAAATAGGGGGCTTAAAATTGTAAATTTAAAACTAGAGGAGTTAAAATTGCACAGTTAAAAAACTAAGGGGGCTAGAAGTACGATTAAACCTTAAAAATAAAAAATTTGTTTAAAATTTACACCGTCTAATTTCGATTCAATGACTATTGATGTGAATCATCACATGCATTAGGGAAGGGAATTCAAATTTAATAGTGATAGTGCAACATCGATCTTTTATGGTCAACATCAAATCAAAATCTGATTTAAGGACTATAAAAAAAAAAGATTAAGTAGGAGGGTGAAAATTGCAAATTTAAAGTTAGAATTAAAAGTGTACAGTTAAAAAACTAAGGAAGCTAAAACTACAATTAAACCTTAAAAAAAATGTTTTTAAAATAAACACCACCTAATTTTGATTCAATGCCTATTGATGTGGATTAATTACCTATTCGTTCCTTTAATTATTTTTTTTAAAAAAAGTTTGTTCTTTATAATAAATAAAAAGTATTTTAACTTTGTTCTCCATGAGCTGATAAGGGACATTGTATAATTGTATAATATATGTAAGAGTTGATGTTTAAACCCCGAACACTCTATTTGTTCATCACTTCATCTTAAGGTGAAATTCTAGGCGGTAGACTATTTGTAAAAAAGTTATTTTAACTTTAAATATGATCATTTTGATCTAATAAATTATGTAATGCTGGGGACCAAATAGAACATTTTTAAAATAAAGGGATCAAGTTGTGTTAAGTTACATAAATTAAGAGACTAAATTGATTAATTTTAGAGTTAAAGTGCCGGACTGAACTTTTAGAATATAACTCATATTTATAAAAACGGTTTGTCTAACATGTGCAATATTACACATGTTAAAACAACAAAAATTAGCAAGTTTTTAGGTTCAAGTTTGATTCTTAAATGACATAATTATTTTTTTAACTTAATAAATAAAATAATTCTTGATGAGACTTTATTTATTACATGCCTTCTATCATAACTATTCCTCCTTCAAGCTATTTTCTTCACTAATCTTGAATACTTTCTCAACCTGACCACCATTCTTGAATTAAGTTAACTCTTTGTCCTTTGAACTAGTTTCATCACTAACCTTGTCATCAAATAGAGGATTCACTTGCTTGAATTCAGTTAAATCTTCCTCCTTGGAACCATTTTCTTCACTCACTTTGGATACTTGATCAGCTGTAGGTCCATAAGCCCAACTGCATACTAAATAATACAGTAGATTAAGAACGTTAATTCCAGCTATAACCCATAAATATTTGTCGAAATGACCCTTGTTAATATTATCAGACATCCATCCTTCTTTGTAATAAAACTCATTTTGGCCAATAACATTGAATGCTTCAGCTATACCAGCCAAACAAAGTGAAGGTGCAAGCCACATTGCAGACATTTTCAACACTCCATGAGTATCATTCAAATATCCTTCTTTGATTGCTTCCTTTCTCCTTATAGTCTCAAAAATT
>Ga0315913_1008748_pt1 | contig 11958 bp, 5 predicted proteins | sample MpolsnodulesMG_FD_207736 | JGI IMG/M metagenome (GOLD analysis project Ga0315913, IMG submission 207736) | Medicago polymorpha root nodule microbial communities from Los Angeles, California, United States - small nodules | ecosystem: Host-associated > Plants > Roots > Nodule | place: USA... | reverse complement strand
ACTGTTGTTTGTAGGATATTCACATCCCGATGCAGTGTTAAATGTCTATCTTCATTTGCTTTAAATGTTGTTCGAGAGCTACTTCTGTAGAAGGGTTGAAGATATTGATCACATATCAAGACGGTGAAGACAATGAAATGACATCCAAGTCGTCTATGAGGAAGTATTTTGTGTGTAGTATAAAAAATCCACATTTAGGAGATTGTAAAACTTCATTATCCATTGGTGTTACATTTTAATTAACGATAAATTGCTATCAATTGACAATACATTGATATTAAATTTTCTTTATATTTTGTTACGGTATTCATTTCATATTAAGACTAGCATCTATATTTTGGCTAATAAGACCCGTGCGACGCAAAGGGTCACCAAACTAGTACCTTTACAAAAGTTATTATTATGTACATTGGTCGTAAAGCACGTGTTTGGTTCCACTTTCATACCTAGTAAAATGATTTTAGAAATCATTAGCAAATTTGATTGTGTCTTTAGAATTTATTCTTACTTAAAGTCATGATTTATAACTGTTACCTCTACGATTGATTTTTAGTTTTGAATATATCAATCAACTCTCTTTCACATGAATATATACAAACATAAATCATTTTACTTTAAACTCACTTTTAACTCAAATCAATTTTATAAAGTGAATTCATTCCAAATTAATTTTTTTAATAAAACCAAATGCACACTAAGTGTACCAAAAACGACATATGGATTGTATTTGTTCAACATGTTTTATGTTTAGTTATGAGAATTGAAAACTAGAATAAACTTAGAGACCACTGAGCATTGTGAATTTGTTATTTACGATATGGTGAGTTTGTGAAGTGGCCGTCCTAACAAATGTGTGATAATCTAGTCCATTCGTTTTTATTTAAATGTCCTTCTAGAATAGTAACATAAAATTTAAGGAGTTTTTTGAAGTTTTTTCCTATTAGACCCTGATTTTAATCCAACAATAAATTGTTAATTTTTTGTAACAAATTTTCTCTTCTCTATAAATTTGATACCAAATATTTCTTTATAACAAACGATTGATATTCTCTCTCTAACAAACACTTTTTTTTTCACAATTTATCTCTTCCATAATAGACAAAAAAAAATCATCAAAATTGTTCTTCTGCACTTAAATTGTTAACAATCTTATTTATATAATTTCTACTTTCATTATTATATATGATAAAAGTTTGTTTCAAAAAATAAATACTGTTAAAAAAAACAACAAACTTTGAATTATCCAAGTAGATATGATAGATCATTATCTTAGGTAAAAAAGTTTGTATTAAAAAAAAAAATTAACAAACTCAATTTTTCCAAATAAAATTAGTTAGTTTTATTGAAAAAGAATTTGACTAATTAAGATAGGTATAATTGACAAATTATAACTTTAAACATTAAAACGACACTTAAGAAAAGAAAACAGATGAAGTACTGTTTGATTCATTGTGCCAACGAAGCAACCTATGTCGGCTCATCAGGTTAAGCGTGCTAGAACATGACCTATGCTCGGAAAAAAAAGGACAATTTAGAATCACTGATTTGGTTGCTTTCATGAACGAAAAAGTTTAATTCTCTCACCACCGTGTATCGAAAAGTATATGTTGGGAGAGAACTCAACTATTTAAATGAATCTCGGTCAGCGTAGTTAGTATCTCACGTATCCCATGATATGTATTCCGATACGATACGATACGAAAACAATCATGGGCAATACGCGTATCAGAGTCTGTATCTTAAATGACGTTGTATTTGAGGCGTATATCATGTATCTCAGACGTATCCCATGTACCCGTTTCAATCTAGTATCCTACGATACTGTGACATTTGCGTTACAGGTGCAGAAATTGATCGGGTTGTGTGACCCGACAAAAATTCCAAACAAAAAAATAACTTTTTATGGATCAGTTCGGGAGTTGGGTCAGGTTTTGCATGACCCACCAGAAAACCACAAATTTACCCGATTTTCTTGGTTTGGTTTATGTAACCCATCAGATATTGCAGGCGAGCCATTTTGTATTCAAGAATTTTGGTTTGTAACCTACCAATTAATTTGGAGCTATTGTCAAAAATCGCTCACCTTCTCTTCCTTTACGGCTTCCAACACATACACATGTTGTTTCTCGCAATACAAAGGTTGATTATTACTCAAGCTAGACTACTTTGTATGTTTATGTTATAATCTATTTGGATTCATAATTGTTATGCGTATTGAAATCATCTAAATTGTTCTCAAATCAATTGCATCCTATTGTATTTTTTCTTGTTCTTTCCATTCCTTCAAATTAGATCAGCAATGGCATGAACCTGTCTTCCAACAAGATTGTGTTCATCCAAACGTGACACATAGTAGGAATCGAAAAAGAAGAATGAAAAGTAGAGTAGTGGCAATGTAGTATAGAGAATGACACACAAAATTCAATGACATGGCAAAAATTGTCTTACATGGCAAAACAACCACGAGATGTCAACAAAATAGATTAGATCAAAACAATACATAGTTTCTGCTATAAAGAAAAACTGTGCTTGATTTACATGCATTTGAATAGCAACCTAAAACCAATAAATACATGTATATTACAGTTATATATACAACCATTGAGTAGAGACAAAAAACAAAGGAGGTTTTACAACTGAAACTACGTGCTTCCCTTTTATGGTGGCGAAGGTATATTAACATTTGACAAACAATCGTTTTTTCCTACAAAACTGCAATTGCTAGTCCTTTATGAATAAAAAAAATGAAAAGGACCACAGTACAATTTCCGTAGGCTCAGCCAAGCACTTTGCAGACATTTGAGCATATGTCAGCTCCAATTACAAAGTCCCGATCTTTTCCATATTTGATACCAGGAAAAATTATGTATAACAAGCCTTTGTTAAATATGACATAATGACAGTGTGGAATTCTGCTTTAAAGTCTGACCTTACTTATGCTCATTGCGATGAATCCGACTTCAAGAAGGTCGGGATTTAGATTGCAAATCTATTTCTCCATTCAAGTGTTGTGGAAATTGTACCTTTCTGCGTCAAATCTTAAACCAAAACTTGAGATGTATAAAGGGTTTCTTACAATCCCCAGCAAGTTGATTGGCCCGAGTGGCCAGGGCAAAAATGTAGGAGAACCATCGTCAAGGGAAAACTTTCCTTAAACCATTTGTAACACTTTTATACATCCACTTGAATTGGCAGCAAGAAGCGTGTTTGATTTCCCTCTCCAGCACACACTTGAAACAAACTGACCATGGTCATCATCAGTCTCTTTACCAGAGATGGGATCAATAGATCCAAACTTGTGTGAAGTAATTGGCATGGGAAGCGACTTATAGTAGGTGTAAACCTGCAAGAAAATATAGATGAAATCCCAATGAATATGACTTCTGCATAAAACTCAGGCCTTCATCTTGGTATAGTCCTTCTAAATAAGTTTTCAGTATAACTCCTTTCAAAATAAAAGTTTTCATTCAATATTGCAAATGTAAGATTGCAAGTCAAAGATATCGTCACAAAATTACCGTATGGTAGGATTTGCGAACTCATGTATTAGAGTTTGTCAGTAGTTACAATTTTACATTAGTGCAATTAACTAAAACTAATAATTGTAATAACATGCTCTAAATCCTTTTTAATTAGTAACATTAAACAGATAAACATTGCTGCAAACTAATATATACCTCGTTTGATTCTGAACCACATGCAATATAGCCATCAGCAACAGACAAACCCACAAAATTCTGTCAAAGCGAGGTGGAGGATTTCAGCCAACCAATTTGATAAAACCATAAACAAACATTGGTCAGAACAATAACACAAAAAAGAAACACAGGTAAAATTTCTGATCCAGATATAGAGCTAACTTGAATAAACTTTTCTACGAGTTCTCGTAAAAAAAGAAAAGCTTATTTTACTAAAAGAAAGAAAGAAAAAATAGTTTGAAACTATCTTGCAATAACCATGGGTATTCTAACTAATAGGCATGAGCATTCTAAGTAATAGCTTCTTTCATGAGTTGATTTCAACTTCTGCACCTCAATTTTTTTCAAAAGTTCTCTGGTTTATATTCTCCATAAACACCTATAAGCTAGAACTAAATACTTATTTCAATGAAAAGTTCCTATAGCTAGAATCTAATCCAATTCCAAACTGAACCAAAGTAGTTGTTCATCACAAACGTGAACAATTTATTTTTGCCCGAACGCGTGCACATTTCATAAATTTGACTAGCCATTCCGATGAGGAAACAATCTGAAGCCCCATTTAACGCCCAAATAAGTAAAGTTCTCTAATGGAAGTTTAAAAGGCTGTGACAAACAAACCTTACAGGTTCCACAAACATAAATTTCAAACAGTGTTATAAAATTTAAAACCATACCTTTTCATTAGTATGTCCAGACAGGGTTAGGCTGCGAGCACTAGTGGATGAACCAACCGAAGAGGTTTTATTGAGATCCCAGATCTTCAATGAATTATCCGTAGATGCAGAAACAAGTGTTTCAGAGTCTAAGAATTTGACATAGCTTACAGCTTTACGATGGCCAGTCAATACACACCAGGGACTTCTAAGATTGCGAAGATCATAACAGTAAGTTGAGTAATTCGCAGATCCAAAGGCCAGCAAATGAGAGGAATGAGCAGAAAATTGAACACAGCAGACATTAGCAACATTCCTTATTGTGCCCAAAGAGTTTCTCTGTGAAAAATTTGCACTATATTAGCTCTTCAATGGTTATTGCTAAGAAACTATATTGTATGTTTGGCAGTAGTTTGAGCAGAAGGGAAAATACACTGATGCAAAATTTATGCTTCATGGTCATTAAATATCTGTCACTCTGCTGATGGAAAGACAAAGACTGAATTTTTCTCAGGCATTGTTTCCTTTGATGTAATAGGGTGAAATGAAATTAAATGAAATGGAATGGAGTGGTATGGAATGTGATTCCATTGTTTAGATTTTCAAAAAAAATGAATGGAATGGAGTAGTATGGAATGTGATTCATTCCATCCCATTTCCTCCTCTTCCCTAATCTTTCTTCCCCTCCAATTTGAAATATATAGGATGGAACCCACTCTCTTAACTTTGCTAATTACAAATTATCCATACTGTACAACAACCACTTTTATCTACTGCCTCATGAAATTATAGCTCTCAATCTTGCCTGTCCAACGCTCAAACTTGCATGTTCAGTCCATGTTCTTTGTGTTTTTATACTCTTTTCTTCTTCCTAATAGCCCCTTTTATTGGGTCAACGGCTTTTTCGTCTTCTTTTTAATTGGTCTTCTTTTCTTTACAGGGAGAAATTTTCAAATCGTGTTTTTGATGCATATGAACGGTGGTTATCAAAACTTTTGAAGTTCATGTTGTGTTGTCAAATTTTCATCCACCACAGTACTATGGCATGGCGGATTTTGTGCCCGCTGCCACAGGCACAACACCTATTATATCCACGACAGACATCTAGGTCATGTTTATATGGCGATTTTTTGGCTGGCCACCATAATCTGCTTTTGATAGCAGTGGTATAATGTCATAAATACCAAGAAAAAACTCAGTAAGAAGCAACATATGATTACATTGTAACCCTAGTTTTTTGTTGGCTATTGATTTTCTGTCAGGTGAAATCTGCACATTGCATGCTTACATGCATGTGTGCCGGTGTGTGAGTGCGTGCATCAGTGCATGGGAAAGGGTTTACCTCACTAATGCTCCACAGCTTGACAGTACAATCATCACTTCCACTGGCAAATTTTGTAGGGCACACCGGAGAAAAGTCAACAGACCAAGCCCTCTTTTCATGTTCACTGTATTGAGAAAATTCTTGACCTGTACTAGCATCCCATAACTGAAAATGCATTGAAATATTCATACCATGAATAATTCTGGTAATCAGAGAGTATTCCAATTAATTATATATAAATAGTTATATTCTCAATTTTACAAATGATGATTGATCAAGATAGGGTACAATCATGTGAACTAATGCCCTTCTGAATTTAAGCAAACAAATGATGATCGCAACTCTATATTTTGTTGCTAAATAATCATGCCACAACAAGCTTGGCTGGCCTAATCTATTCCATGTATGATATTGGTACAATAGCACAGAGTCACGGAATAAAATGACATTTTTTGAGAACATCTTAGAAAAAAAAGAACAGGAATTTCAACCTAGATGGTTAATCTATTCTTTTGTTTTCAAAAAATAAATGCAAGTTTATAGAAGTCCCCATTTTTTGTTGGTACATGATGATTAATGAGAATTTTGTAACTATAAAGTATATTGATGTCCACAAGCAACATGATTTTAACCGCCAAATTGTATCAAATGATATAACAAAAGTATTCCCAGCATACTAAATTCACAAATAACTTCATTTATGCAAAAGTATAACAGATATGCATGCCCAGTACCAATACGAATGTTTCAGAGTATTATTTTACAGAAGTTAAGAAAGAAATCCACTCAAACAGACAAGAGAAAGTTACACATAGTGACATAAATAATATAATCCTATGTGTAACTTCTAAGAATCATAGAAACCAATATCATAAGTCAATGTACTAACAACTTGCCACTAATCAAATGATGGAAAATTTGATGTTAACATACGAGATTCTAAACGAGACCAGCCACTCTTGAGAAAATTACAACTATTCTCTCCATTTAGGGGCAGTGTTATAACCCTAATATTCAAGTAAAAGATGAGTAGACCCTCTAAAGTAAACCATTTCGTTTTGAATCAGATACATTAATTCCACATATATCACTGAGGGATACTGCAAAGAATGTCTTTCTCAATGATAAAACAATAACTCAAGTGGTGTCTGCAAAGTATACCTTCACTACACCGTCGTAGTCTGTAGAGGCAAGATAGTTCTTAATATAGCTATTCCAGCAAACACAGCTAAGCTTTGATCTGTTTGACATCTCAACAGCAGGATAATGGATATCAACAGAGTCATTGCAAAGTGTATTGAAGTCAAAGATTTTTATTTTCTTAGATATCCCAGCAGAAGCAAAGTAATCTTCATCCCGGTCAAAGCTCAGAGAGCATATAACATTTGCAGGATTGTTAAAATCTGCATTTCTTAGTATACCCCGCACTTCAAGCTTGCTGTAACGTGCATACTTGCACAAACCATCAAAGAAGGTTCCTAAAGCATCTTTACTTTTATGCTGCTCCTCAGCTTTTTGGGTCACAGACCAGTTCTCGCGAGTTCTTAGTATATCTTTATCTGGGTGATCTGTGGCATCTGTTTCAGAAATCTGAACTTTGGATCTCATGGAAAAGTAAGCACTTTCAAGATGGCCTATATTTTTCATCAATCTCAGTTCATTTGTATTGGAGATTGGGGACACTGTGGGCGGTCTTTCTACACTCAAAAATTTCTTTTGAAGAGGCAAAATCTCTCCCTGACAAGAGTAATTGTTCTGCCAGCCAGAGGAAACCAAGGATTTTCTTAAGCCATGCCTCCTCTCTGCCTCTTCTATATCTGATTCCAAGCACTCTAATTGTTCAACCAACTTGGAGGCATCACCCTGCTTCTGTTCTTTCGATGAGATGAGGAAATGCAATAACAATTCCGACTCTGCATCTTCTTGGTCTATACATGATGACAATTCCTCATTACACAACTCCTGTAATCCATTAATCACTTCAGATTGTAGGATTTCCCTGTTATGTGACAAAAGTTTTAACTTTAGGAAAACATATCAACAGAAGTTAAAGCTTTAGGAAATCATATCAATAAGGTATGACGTTTGTGGTCCAAATTATAGAATTAACAGCATATAGTTCGAAAAATATGCCAAAATATTTCAGAGACTGAAAGAGAAGAACATTTAAATAAAAAATTATCTGAATCATTAAATCAATCGCATACATATTATTTAATAAAGCTCATTTCAGCAGTTAGTAATATCAAAGAGAGAAGCAGAAATCTTAGAGAACAAAGATTTCATCCATATAATAGCAGCTTGCCAGAAGTACACTTTTTAGTAATAATTATGAAAAGGAAAAAAGAATCCATGTGTCTGCATAAATAAAACTTCAATAGTCTCCTTAAATGGAAATGTGGAGGGTTGCGGCACTTATAATTCAGGCCATATTACTATCTAATGTGGGTCTCTCGACAATACCTATGACCACCAACATAAGGGCATGCCATGATTTAAATAGACATTGTTCCATATTTACAATTTTATCAAAGAAACAAATGATAGATTTGTAGATCGGATGTTAATGACTAATTTTTACATATAGTATTAATTGAATTAAATCACATGTAAACTACACTAGACAATATTTCAATGTTACCCTGTTGTTGGACGTGCTGATGGTTCAGGATGCAGCAGCCAGAGACAAAATCCAGCTTCTTTAGGATTTTCTGATAGGAAAGCTGGAGGAAGAATCCTATGATGAAGATCAGACATTGCTGCAATATGCACTCTTTCAGAGTCAAAATGACCTAGTAACTGAGAAATGAAAATAAATAAATAAGCTTCTGACTTGATGTTTACTGTTCCAGTGAGAATGACTGAGAACAATATCAAATAATTTAATTCATTGAAAGGTTTGTCAAACCTTATTGCACATTAAGTTACTTCCAATTATACCAATTAGTTAATTTTATAGACTAGAAAGATCTATACTAAACACCCACATGGTCCTTCTGATCAACCTGAAACGAGGCAGCCGCGTTACTGAGAAATGTACGTCATATCTGAATTGGAGTCTTACTGGGAGGATGTCAGAAAGCTAACACTAAGTATAGGGAAAAACCAAAAGGGCAAAAATCAACTTCATAAATTTCCAAACAACACTAGTGCTAGAAAGCCATGTTGACCTCAACAATATATAGACAGAAGCAGGTCTTCAACCGTACTGCACAACTATGTAAAAACACATACTATACAAGTCCTGTGTAAAAACGTATCTCATTTTGAGGAATTATGAATAAATATTATCACATAACATAAGAAAACTGCATTTAAACAATGAACAAAGGTATCATGAACTGGTCTACACACCTCGAAAAGGAGGACACCAAGGCAGTAGATATTTGATGATATAGTGCAACCTCCCTCAGGACTCGCATACCACTTATTTTCCCATCTTTCACATAACGAATTACTGGTAGGTGACAATTGACCTGAATTAGATACACGAGGGATGCTAGACATTCTCCCAAAATTATATACAGAAAATTGGTTATCTTCCTCATATCTGCTACGGTAATCTTGTGATCCAACTGAAGGCATTTGAACTTCATGATGATTAGCAGTCTCAGGACACAAGTCACTCCCAGTAACCCTCGCACTCTCGTCAAATTTTTGTTTCTTGGACCCCATATCAACAGAGGAGGATGTTACTTGCTCAGACACCCTTTTACCTGCCGTCTGTTTTTGAGTAGGTAATCCGATGTACATTACCTGATTTGATGGTAGCAATTTGATGTAAGATGGATAAAGGTTATGCAACGCAATTCCCCGAGAGTGCGAATCATCCACCAAATCCACAATTTTCCTAAATATATTTAAACTTTCCACTTTGCCTGATTTGCGCTGGCCAGATTTTAACCATTCTCTCAATGTTACACCGTCGTATTCAGTCGTGCTAGATTTAGGCACTGCAGCATCGCTGTGAATCGGAAACTTTGCAGTCTTGGAACCACGGTTCACTGATACATTAGAGTTTGACTGAGCACCAATACCCGTCTTCATTTGTTTCTGATCTGTGTCAGTGCTCGTCTTCATCTGATTCTTATTTGTGCCAACGCCAATCTTACCCCAATTTTGATTTGCATCACCGCCCACCTTTGTCTGATTTTGCTCTCTAGACTGGACATATACGCGATCAGAAGGTGGACCTTTACGTACAACACCCTTACTCTTCAACGTATTTTTAATAAAATACTCAGCAAACCCTGATTTGGATATCATCTTTGTCCGTATTCCTCGACGAACATCACCTGCGGGTCCTACACCCTCCTTACTTTCCGCAGCCGCAAAATGTTCAACTGCATTACTCTGACCATCACTATGCGATTTTCTAGCTAATAACTCCGGAAACGAGGTGGATCCAACATCCTCCCAAGCACTAGACGTAGCTGCGGGCCCACTACTAATCAACCCAATATCACTAATTGAATTCCCATTCCCTGAATTATTTCCAATCTGATAAAGATTCTGCCAATGTTTATGTTGAACTTGAGTAGTAGAAGTGCCAATATCAAAACTAAAACCATTGTAACTTTTTACTGTTAATTCTTCAACTGTTTCATATGGATGTTGTGATGTATCTGCTGCTTCGCTAACAGCCTCAACTACATTTTTACCATCATATTGGGATTTTATGTCGTCTTTGACCTGACGCTGTGAATCCTCAACAGCCTCTAACTGAATTCTTTCATCAACTAATTCTTCATCCATGCCTTAACTTTAACAATTAAGTATTTTCCATATTTAGCTATCAATACAAAAATTAAAACTGTCCATAGATAAATCAAATAAATTAAAACAAAAACAAAAACAAGTCAGTTGAATTAACATTAATTAGAATTAAGCAATAGAGATATGGAATTCGAGAAATAAATAGTGAGAATTGAAAGGAGAAGACTTACATGAAGAAAGTCGGTTTGGAAAGAAAGGTTGGAGAAGCAACACACGCGCTCTTACAACACAGAACAATAGCGATTGGTAAAGGTAAAGTCATATGTGGCAATATGCAATACTCATTTGAACAAGATAAACCGGCTTCATTGTCGGGTTTGATCCGACCCGTCTATAATTCCTATTTCTTTTTTAGTTCTAGATGATCCCAATTCAATTCTTGGATAAAATAGTTTTCTGTCCAATTTTATTTATTTGTCAAACTCTTAATTATCAAGTGAAAATTGATGTATACACATGTTATAAGGTTTGAAAACACATATAAAAGACAAAAATATCCGTCGATAGTTAACTATCAAAGAAAATAGAACCGACTGCAGTTAACTACCAAGAAAAACTTCGACGGTTAACTGCCGAGAAACTTTTTTTTTTCGAGGGAGGGACCTGCCGAGAAACTTTTTTTTTTGAGGGAGGGACCTGCCGAGAAACTTAAAACCTGAAATTAAATAATAAAATACACTTAAGGTTTTCCTTAACTAAATTTAATTCTTTAATAAGGAAATATTTGTAATCATTTATAATTAATTTCATTGATATCTATCATTATTCATAGGTGTTTCAGCCTTATAATACATGTATACAGCAATTTTCTTATCAAGTTACCCTCCCTTAAAAAATTGGAGGGTTAGAAAAAAAAAAAAAAACATAAGTTGAGGGAACCAATGCAAAAATATCAAATAAGTATTGTTTTATTTTTTCAAAAAGACACTTTTCAGCAAACTTAAATAGTACTGACAAATTTTTGTATAAATTAATGAATTCAATGAATTGAAAATTAAATTGTTTGGCTTTTTCAATAAACATCTTACTTCCTCTGTCTCAAAATATTAGTCATTTAAGGTTTGTATACGATTATTAAAAAAATGATTAATTATGTTGATTTCAATGGTAAAATTAGTAACATTTACGAAAACACTTTATTTAATTGTAGTTAGCGGAGTAGTTAAGTTGAATAAAATTCAATAAATAAAGGTATAATAGTGGGAAAAAAAATAAATGTTGCATTGGTATTGTAAAGTGACAATTATTTTGAGAAAAAGAAAAAATGTTAAAGAGACAATAATTGTGAGACAGAGGGAATACTATTAATTAAAATTCTTAAAGAATGTCTTTGAGACACTCGCTGGCAAAACTTCTTTTATTTTATTTGAATGAACAAGTGTGGCTATACATTTTCCGAGTAAATAGGCAATTATCCTCCGAAATTGTAAGTTTCGTTAATTACCTCATGAATTTAACAAAATCTCAATTACCCCTCTGAAATTGCACAACGTTAATCAACTTA
>Ga0315913_1008747_pt1 | contig 11959 bp, 6 predicted proteins | sample MpolsnodulesMG_FD_207736 | JGI IMG/M metagenome (GOLD analysis project Ga0315913, IMG submission 207736) | Medicago polymorpha root nodule microbial communities from Los Angeles, California, United States - small nodules | ecosystem: Host-associated > Plants > Roots > Nodule | place: USA... | reverse complement strand
CCTCTGAAGATAGAGCCTGATGAATGAAAATAAGAGTTTATGATTGTGTTTTAGCAGAATGCTGACTGCAGTTTGGCTCTATCTGTGTGTTTTGGATTATGGCTTTAATCGTGTACTTTGTTAAACGGTGTTGTCCTATTTGAATTTTGTTATCCGAAAACTACTTTGTCCTTAATTGTGTAACTGTGGTTGTTTTGTACTTCGTTGTTATGTCATCATTTTTCGTAAACAACTCGGTTATTTGTTTCAATTTGAATTCAAGTATTTTCATTTATATGTTTGTCAATTAGCACAACATACCAGCAGACCATGAGAATGCAATTCCTCTACACAATATTTAAGTTCTTACATATAGCCATAGGATGAATTCAATCTGTAAAGATCATACTGCGTGTAACCTGCATGTAGTTTATATATCTCTGCTCACATCCTGCAGGTTGTAACATCTATTAGCTCATAAATCCAACTTTTTTGCAACCAAATTGAAAAAGTAGTTTGTCAGGAAGAATTTAAAAACACTGCTGTCAGATAACAGGAACTGAAGAGAAATCTTGCAAAAACATTTTTACTTAAACGAGATATTGTTATAATTTTAACATTTTTACAGAGTCTCAATTGATAAAGGTCATGCAACGCACACAATTTTGATTATCAAATAATTGATCCGTTTAGTTTTCGTATCTTATTATCGAAGTATCATTTATGCTCCTTTTATCAGCATGTGCTTATATTAGACTATGGAACAAATCATAATATGGAGTCTGTGTTTGCAAGTGCTGATTTTAAGAGACAATATCGACTAAAACTTATGGTATTAGTGGTTACTCAGACATAGTTGTAACGTTCGCATGTCCCTGCTTTTCTCACTAATGGCACGTGCAAATTTAGGAGATTTTCTCATGTCATTAAGTCTTCCACCTAAAAAATTACAGAGTTAATTATTGGGTCTTTCTAAGCTGGCAAATAGAATATGCAGGGACATCATGTTTCTTGGTTACTTGATTTATGTTTACATATTTCGTCACCTCTCTTTTGTTTCTGAAAGAGATGCCAATTGCATTTGCTGCCTCTGTTGGGGGAAGAACAAAAGGTGGGTAATATTTTGTTCTTAAATTTTTTGAATCAATTTGTTTATTTGGGTTTTTAAATATGCCATTTGTTTTGAAGTTTCTATTACAGTTTGGTAGTTTAATAAGTGTTTCTAACATGACATTTGTTGTAAAATAGTCTTATGGGTCCTTATAATAACGACACTACATGTTTATGCATTTGGACCCAATTCTAGCACACACATAGAAAAATGAATGAAGCTAACATACTTAAACACAAAACATGCTTATTATAAGCCAACCAAAATTTATTAAGTGGGGGCTGTAGGCACACATGAAGTAGTGCCAAGACCACCACCCAATTTCCAATTCTCATTCAAACCCTTTTAGCACAAAAACACACTACCTTTCACATTACTACCCAATATTTATTTTGAAATTGGAGAGGTTCTGCCCTTGGCCCATTGTGACCATTATGCATATTTTGCAGGGTTAATCTTCAGTTTAAATAAATGTTTGTAGGTATGAATATATAGTGTTTTTATTTTTCTTGCAAAACTTTTATTTTATTTTGATACATCTTCTAACATGGTGATTTTGGAAAGGCTTTGTAACTTTTTTGTCAATTTGTAGCATGATATACTCAATCACAGAGAATTTTAGTTCTCTGCTTAGTGACTTTAGCACTTAAGTAGGGTTTGGTGTAGATTTACTGAGACATAAAAGCCTAAAGAAGACTGATGATATTGATTTGTTCAAATTGAATTTATTATATGTATCAACTTATAGTAATGTGTTCTTTAATCCTTAAATTTTGATTGTGATTAGTTATAAATAATGTAATTGTGCAAAGTGATAAGTCAATTGTCTTGAAAGAATAATTACTACCCTAGAAATATGATAGCTATTTCTGTTATGAGTTAGAGGCTAGGTTTCTGAGTAAGAACAAGATAAAAGAGGCTACAATTACTACTATTGAAATACATATTTTAACATTAAATTAAGACTACATTTCATACATCATATAGCACTTACAGGAAGATGGAAAGGAAATAAATAGGGGTGGCTTTTAAGGTACACAAGTTGTGTACATGTGCACAAGTGTATTGATTGCCACTGGATATGCAATATTAAAATCCAATGAGTATGATATTGTAAGGACAATCTATTGGTTTTGTATGTGATAAAAAAAAATCAATTTACATTATAAATAAACCATACATTTATCAATAATTAAAAAACTAATTTACATTATCTTTTCTCTACAATTTTAAATAACTAAATTTTAATACAATATTTTTATATTTAATTATAAAGGATGAATGAGTAAGAACATCTATAATAAAGAATCCTATTTATTTTATGTTTGGTGTCAAGTGCACTCGTTTTATCTTTTAGACTTGTAAATATTCATAGTAACGAAACATATTTTAGGGACTAAAACTGATTAAAAAAACTAGAGTGTGTGTGTGTATATTAGAAAAAAAAGTAGAGATGTGTTATTTGAACAACTATTTTGGTGATAATTTTTTAGATAACCATTAATTTATAAAGAAAAGTAGATATTGACACGAAAACTAAAACAACAAAAGGAGAGAAAGTAAAAACAAAATGTGAGTAGTATTACAGAAAAATTGTCACAAAAGTTATCAAAAAATGATTATACAAATATCATTTCTCAAAAAATTATAAAGACTGAAAATAAAATGTTTAATTTTTTTATGGGGATTTCAGAAATGACAATAACTATTTAAAAACTCATGTATAAATGGAGGAGTTGAGATTCAAATCTAATTCACAACGTCCAACCGCAATTTACAAATTTTTATCAATTGACTTAGGAATTGTGGACAAAATGTTTAATTATATCTTTAAGAAAAAATATTTAAATTTTATAAAAGCTAAAATATATAAATAACCATTGAATGTAATATTCTATTAAAATTTAAATTTTTTTTTTGTAGTGATTAAATTTAATTATTTGTAATTGCGGCATAAGTAGTGTAAAGTAAGTTTTTAGTTATCTTTACTGTATGTTTCGGAAATGGAATCTTTTTTATTCCATACAAACCTCTCTATACTATTGAGCTTTCCAGGAAAAATCGTATTCGTTGAATTGTGCTATCATACATCTATGGCTAGGGATGCTCTTGTGTATGGGTACACAAATTTATCAATTTGTGCACCCTATAGGATCTTTAAAACTTACGTAGATTTTCTTTGCATGATTATTGCCCTTTATGTTCCAATTTTTTTCTTAAAATCATTTAGAACTTCATTTTAGTGTTTGATGAGTATGAATTGCTCTAACAATATGATCAAAAAAGAACTCTGGAAAGTATGTTGACAACAGTACATATGAGAGTTTTTGTCATAGATGTGTATTCTTACATTTTTCTTTAATTTTGATAATTTTATAACTTACGTGGTTTAATATTTTTTGGGATGTATTATGAGTATAGTGTTTATTTTGGTTCTTTGGCTTTACGGTTCAAGTGCGTCTCACGGGTGTACCATAAAATTCTATTAAATTAAGTTTCATAAGGTCAATTTTTTCCTATAGCTTATTTTCATTCAATGAAAATATATAATATAACTTATTGATATCTATTACGGTGGATAAGACCCGTCGAAAGTCTAGTATGGTCTTAAAGCGGGTTCTTGGATAGTTAATTTGTTCATTAAAATCCACTAGTCAGTTTGATTTATCAGAAAAATTTGATCGGTTGATCCATCAAATTGTTAACAAAAAATATACCCAATGATATTTTTATGATATTAATAATACATTTTGATAATGTTATAGTGACATTGTCTGAAACGTTTGGAACTAAAATGACAATTTTCTTCCAAACAAATGCTTCTTAGTACAAAAGAAGAAAAACCTGATGCTTCTTTTAACAAGACAATAGAGAGGTTTCATTATGAATTTGGTGCTTGTTTGATAGTACATAAGTTTGAAGTTAGGATGAGTCACCGTTTTTTTAATGACAAATGTTTCAAGTTAGACGGTAGATTAAATATTTAATCATGGTTTGAGTTTTAAACTTAAGATCTTTAACTTGTTTTTCATTAACATAAATATGTATATTTAGGAGCATCATTTACTTATTTAACCTTTTTTTATTACTCAAGGTATCTTAATCAAAAGTTAGATATTAATCCATTTAGATACGACGGTCAATTTAAAAGATTAATCTCTTAGATAAAATGTGTTCTTCCATACACACCACTCATAGATCAAATTTAAAACCACATTTTTATGGGACACAATTAATTATTTGTCAAATAAAAAAAAATTACGTGACATTGATTTACTTTACTTTTATCGACATTCTTCTACTTAATTTGTCCCCTTTTTTGCTCCTCATTCCTGGCACATGACCTGCTCTAATATTCAAACCTTTGTTTCCTGTGTCTTCGTATATTTTTGTGCAATTATCCTTTTGTTTGTTGATTTTCCTTGTGGAAATGTGCAGAGAGGAACAAGATCTTAACAATAGCGAGATTATGTCGGCAACATAGAAGCCAAAAGTTGACTTCTAGAAACTTGAAATAAAGTAAAGTAAGAGGCGTGGACAAAAAGTATTTATGGTGTCTATTTATTTATTCAAGAGTTTCATAAAAGGATAAAAAAAAATTCTAAATTTCTCATATAACCCTTCAAAACACTTCTTTGTTCACTTCTCTAATTTAAAATGGACCTAATCTTAAAGGACTTTGCAAAAATTTAAATAATCAAATGAAGGATCACAAATAATTATTTAACCCTTCATTTTGATTTTGTTCTCTTTCACTATCTCACCACTTGCTAGTCCTCAAACATAATCTAAGAGTATCATCACTTTGGTTATCTCTTATCACTAAAATTGAATCTCACTACATTTGACTAAGCTTGATCTTCAACAAATATATATGCTTTTGATTAAAACCCGAATGCATCAACCCTTGTGATCTTCAACCTCTTCACAGATGATAAGAACATCCTACATGACCAAAAAAATTGTACCACATCAATTTTACAAAATTGGAAGATAATGTAATGTTTTATAACATGTTTGAATTGACAATGAGTTTGATAAAATTGTGGTAATTATGATTTCCGGTTTGGCGACGCTGATTTTGTTTAAGTTTCCAAATGTAACTTGTGTCAAAATCACACTAACATACCATAATTATGCCAAATTCACTTATAATTGAAATAGGTTGATCAAGGTCTGGTGTTCGATTCTCCTCAGTGTCAATTAAGTGGGCTAATTTAGCTTCTTAATATAAATTGAAATGAGCTGAATTGTGAAAAAGTCATAGCTAAGTAAACTTACTCCCAAGGGACATCCCCAACCATAATCAAGTCTCCTTCTCCATCTTCATAAGTTAACACATGACATCTCTCTGATTGCACTCCATCCATTTCAGTCCCCCCTGCTCAAAAAAATGCCACATTAATTTCATTTGTTATAACTCATTTTAGGACCAACTAGGAAATTAGTAACAATTAAAAATGTATAGATAACTAGAAATGAGGGGAAATGTAATTACATAGAATGGTAGTGTCAAACATTTGTTCAAGTGTATTAACCAACTCATGATAGCCATTATGAGCTAGCAAATTGAGCTTTCTCCCAATTGGAATGCCTTCCATGTAAACTTTCACAAAGAAGGCACTGTTGTAATCACTGCAATCATTTACTTCACCACCTTGTTGCTGAATTGGTTGCCAATGGCCCCTAATATAACAAATAACTCAATATTTAATAAAAGTGATGACACAAACATAGTAGTTTAAGGTTCATGTTTTTCTTTTACATACCTTGAGGTGGAATAATCAACATATTGTTGAGTGGTGGAAATGCTCAATCCAAGGTTAAGATCAGGAAAAAGATGTTGTTGATCAGGATTTTGGTGTGTGATGGAGGATGAAACATTAGAGGAATTATGTTTCCTTCTTCTACTGTTGGAAGAAGAGGAAGAAGAAGTAGAACCTTTTCCCATTGTGGAAATGTAGAATTTGGTAAAGAATATTGTAGTAAGAAGAATAAGCCGCCACCTTAAGGTTTAAATAATAAAGAAAGAGAATTTGTATATGAAGAGGACTTTTTCAGCAGCAGCTAGCGCCACCCAGCATACTCTTTTTTCTTGCTCCTATGCAATTTGTAGACCAAAAATGTTATCATGGTAGCCGACAATTATAGGTGTCAATAAATAAAGCGTACTATGGGCAATGAGTGTTTTTTTTACTTAAAGAAGATTAATTTATAAAAATAAATGGTTATTTTTTGTATCTTAACATATCTTCTGAAGAGAATATATGTTAATTAGGAGATAAAAAAAACCCGACTAATAATTGTTTTAATCAGAATTCAAAATTTTGTTGGCAATGTCTATTATACAATTATAAATATTGAACTTGTAAATTCACTATGTGACTTTTTCCATCATTCCTCGGAAAATAGGGGAAAATTTGACACGGGCAGGCTTCAAATATTGAAATTAAGGGTTTAAGATGTTAGTATATGAAATCATAAGTTTAACTTTAATACTCCTTTCGTTCCTTTTTAAGTGTCTCTTTTGAAGGAAAAAAAATTGTTTATAATAATTGTCGCTTTTGAAGTTCAATACAATATTAAATATTGTTTTACCAATATTATTCTTACTTATCTATTACAAAGAGAAAAATTATAAAATGACACATTAAATAAATAAGATTATTATAGTAAAAGTGTAAATAATTATATCAAAAGCAGTGACATTTATTGAATGTGTTGGTTTATGTAAATTGTGAAAAAATGAAAATTAAAAACGAACGGAGCTAGCACTTCCTTTGCTCTTGTTTGAGAGAAGAAAAAGAAACATTCTTCAAGAAAATGGATTAAGTGCATTAATTGAGAAAGAAAAAAAGACATCTTTTCCAGTTATATCCTTCTTGCGAAGTGTAGAATACTGCAATTATTAGTGAATTTAGAAAATGAATCAAATATTTAATTTAAGTGTGAAATTGGGATAATCACGTTAAACATAATAGTTAAGACTTAAGTAGACTTTTGCTTATATTTTTTTTTTAAAAGAAATTGTTTTTTTTTTTTGAGGGAAATTGTTAGAGTATTAAATATCGGAGGAAATATATACTTTGACAGTCAGTTTGGTGCACCAATATCATAAGATAAATTAAACATATTTCTAACTCAATCCTACTCATCATTTGTTATTTTTATCCTTAATTTTTTATGGATTAGCAATCTGATGGAAAAAGACAAATCTCCACAAACAAAATACATGATCATCATTATTCTCCATACTCTCTCAAACTCCAACCAAATCCTTCTTCCTCTCTCCAATCGCGCCCTCCTTCTCTCGCATCGCACCATCCTTTTTCGTCTCTCCCTTTTGTGCATGCTTCGTCTGAACCCAATTTGTGTGTTCCTAATTTTTCCATAACAAAACATTTTGCTTGTGTTCTCAATTTTTTTGTTCCTTCCAATTTTCAAAACAAAACGCTTTTCGAAAGGCAATTCATTTCTTCAATTCCAAAACTTGTTTTACTCGTTATTTAATTAGTTTTAGTTTGGGTCTGTGTGATTGAGAAAAAAAACTATATAATTAGTTTTATGTATGGTTTTTGTGAATTAAAAATATGAAAAGTTGATTTTTTTCTAGAAGATATTGGTTTTACAATGATAATTTTGTTATTAAATCCAATATATATCTTATCATATCACTATCATGTGTGTATCAAACAGATGAAATGATAAAATAATACTATTAAGTTTATTATCATACGTGCACCAAACATATGATATGATATATCTCTATATTATCATTATTAATTATATCCTATTCTTGTCAAGTTTCTTATCATATCATGTTTCTATCGTATCATATCCACTAAACAGACCATGAGTTAATTAAAGACATAGAATATTGTGATTATTCCATTATTTCTTTCATAATAACTATAGCATTTCCCTCCTATAAGAAGTGTTGGTATCAACTTTTAATGTAGTTTTAACTATTTTTTTCAATTGTATCATATAATTAATATTATGTGCATCATTTAAAATGTCATAAGTTATCCTTAAAAAGAAAATCATGTTATTACTTTATATTGTACATTGATGATAATGAAAATATACGCCAATGATTAATAAAAAAAATTAGTTAACCGTCGTATTTGATAATGAAAATATACATCGATGATAATAATATACACCGATGATTAATAAAAAAATTCATTTTACTTTTTTAATACATGTATAATTATCAAATATGACGTTATTGTGAGACCAAAGAGTACTAGAGAAACACGAAAGTCGTTGTCAAAAAAAAGTGATCGACAATAGTTAGACAGAGTGTGTGACCAGTAATATATAATGAGTCAATTCAAAGGCATAATTCATAGAGAAATGATATTTGTATAACCACTTTGTGATAATTTTTTGACAATTTTCTCTCTCATTCTCACATTATTCTCTTATTCTCTCTCTTCTTTTTTTTTCTCTCCATTGTTTTTGATCAATGAAAAAAAAGAAAAAAGAAGTTGTCACAAAAATTGTATCAAATGGTTGTTCAAATATCACTGCTCTAATTCATATCGACAAGAGCACATATATTGATATTTCAGACCATACAATATACAAACGTAGTAAAATCTATCTAATCAATGTTGAATGTAGTGCCAATATATAATCATGGTATTGCTCGTGAGGGACCTTGGTTGCCGAGACCAAATGCATAAGGGCATCGGTAGAAATGAGGCTAAAAATATTGCTACGTACCAAAGAAAACATTTTGATGGGTACTCCATGAATGCCATGAAGTGGGTAGAAAATATGGGAACAGAATTTCTACATATGTTCTTTCACTCCTTTTCAAGAATTAACTATACCAGACAAAACACGCGACTTCTTTCTTTCATTTGTGAAAGGTTGTTGTGTATATTTATTTCTCTTTTTTGTTGTCGTTTTATTTTGTTTTTACTAATTAACTTAGGGTCATGCTAACTCAGTGTCTTAAGAGTACAAGTTAAAAATCTAAAAAAAAATAAGAAATAAATATTGTATTGAAAATATAAATGATTAAATTTTGAATACACAAATTCCAACAAAAACATTTCTATCTTTAGAATTTTGACTTGGGCATTGAGAGTTAGAATTTCCCCTATGTTATGCACGAGTATAGTTTTTAGAGTAATATATGTCCATTTATTAAAAAAGAGAGTAATACTTCTTCCGTCCCAAATTGTATGTCGCTTTAGGGGAAAAAAATTGTCTCAAATTATATGTCGCTTTACAATATCAATGCAACATTAATGTTATTTTTCCTATTATAACCTTAACTATTTATTACTCTCTCTTCTTTCAATTTTTTCATTTATCTTTCCAATATTATTTATTAAGGACAATTTTGTAAAACAACTCATAATATCTCTTTTCCACACAATATTAATTACATTTCTTAATATATGTGAAATGGTCAAAACGTCATACAATTTAGGACGGAGGGAATATATCTCCAGAAATTTGACGATGATATTGAACAAAATATGGTCAAATTTCGTGAACTACGTGACAAGGGTGAATCTATTAAAGTATTACTGTCTTTTCTTTTCCTTCCACTGAAAAAAATGTTTTTTTTTTCTTTCTTAGTTATAAAATGATGAGAAAGGGTCTTGGGGACAGGCAATCAACTCGATTTGATACCAACATTATAAAGGAGAATAATTGAAAAAAGTCTCATTTAATACAACACATGTTAGAAACACACTATTTTTAATGAACACTATACGTACGTTTACTTTATTGTACAAAGAAACACTATTTTTATTAAATGCATGTTTTTTGTAGAACATTATATAAATGCATGTTTATTAGTCCTTTGTTTCACATATTTATTAGATTAATATTATTTTATCATTATTTTTTAGCATATTCATTTGATCGAATGAGAAGCTAATAGTTCAAAAGAAATGTATAATTAAACAAATTATTTTTATTAAAATTAAAAGTATTTAATAAGTTGTTTATTCTCTACATAATCATTTTTATGTTCAAATAACCCCACTCAAGATAAACTAATGATCCACCTCAATACCACTTCAATAATATATCACTCTCTCACGTATCTAATCTAATGCAATTTTCTTCACTCTTGTTGTGTCACATATTGCAATTGATATTATCATTTTTTTTAAGGAGCAATTGATATTATCATGTTCATTAGTAGTGCTAACAAGTTTAATTGGATCTCCCTCAAAACAAAAAAAGTTTAATTGGATCTAAAAAGATAGGGGAATGTTAAACAGTGCCTCCAGTGGCATTGGTTAAACAACCAAAACAAGAAAGTTTTCACAATAAAGTAATGTAATCATTATTTAGTTAAAAGTAACACTTTATATTTCCAGGACAAAATTTATATTAATGAGATTCTTAAGCAATACCCCAAGACACTGGTTAATAAGACCCAAAAAAGATATGACAACTTGTATATAAATGGTATATAAAGAGGAATGTTTGAGAAAATATTCAAACGAGGTAAAAAAGTTTGTCAAAAGGTAAAATGTTCCCCACCATTGTAACAGTAAGTTGTTTGAAGTAGCCATCAAAGTGTCATGTGGTCTCCCCCATGCAGTCTTTATGTTGAACCTTAGAAAAAGCATAGTGTAACACAAATCCGCTTTTTCTTAAATAGTCTCACTCATGTGTCTAGAAATGTGAAGACCAAATCTACCAATTTCTTTATCTTTCCTTTTCTAACGCCTTGTTTTTCATTGCTTGGTTTAACCGTTATCATTGCACATTTCCTTTGAAATTCATGGTTATATTCATTGGTCAAACTTTCTAAAATTCTTTAGTTTTGAAACCTCCCATGTAAGGATGTCCCCACTAGGAATAATAGTAGTCGAAGTAGTACTAATTTTATACAAGCATTGTTTGATGCTCTTTTATCTGGTTTCTAAATGTCTATATTACTTTGAGTAATAATTCTTGTGTGACGGAGCAATTGGTCTAGACCGTCCAAGTTGAATTGAATGGTCAAAATCCTAAATTGTGTGAAATTGTCAAGATCTACACTACATAATCAAAGTTGTTGTATTAGTAAATCGACCGTCGAGATTGAAAACAACAATTGTGCGGATTTTATTATGGAGGATCCCGATCTTTGTCATTATAAGACTTTTGAAATTTATTTATCCCTTTCTATAAAATGATTTTTAAAACTCTACGTACATCTTATAACACCAAAAATCCTATGTGATTTCTTTACATAATATCCCTAGTCTCTTTTGTCTTTTTTTTTTTTTTTTAAAGTAACTTAGTGGTTAGAATTCACCTTTTTTAAGATGAATAAGTGGGGTATCAGGGGTTCGAACTTTGATCTGTGCATATAATAATGTATGTCCCTGCTGACTGAGTTATGCTCACGGGGACCTCTTTTGTCATCAACAAAAGTTGATATATCCGGTCCAAACCGAACCAATTACATAAACTTTTGTCGACCAATCTTTCTTGTATGAATAGGACCAATGGGAGTATATGACCATTACTTAACTACCCTTATGTATACAATATAGATGAATTTAATTTTGATTTTTTATATTCTAAGATAGTATTGATAGGTATTAGAAAGAAGAAGAAAATATGAATGTATGAAGCTAAAAAAATTAAAAAGAAAATGATTAAAATGATATTGATTGATGTGACTATTTTATTTATTTTTTAATTTTTTATTTATGTGTGTGCGCCTAAATTTTGTGTCTAAATGCTTATGTCTACACAAAACTTTGTCAAGGAGAGAGTATTCAAACTTACCATTAAGAGGGACACAATTACTTTTCTCATTTATGGTATCAATAATTGTAAGGTTAACCTATTTTAACAAATTTAACGTTATAACTACTTTTCTTAATTAATACA
>Ga0315913_1008743_pt1 | contig 11964 bp, 14 predicted proteins | sample MpolsnodulesMG_FD_207736 | JGI IMG/M metagenome (GOLD analysis project Ga0315913, IMG submission 207736) | Medicago polymorpha root nodule microbial communities from Los Angeles, California, United States - small nodules | ecosystem: Host-associated > Plants > Roots > Nodule | place: USA... | reverse complement strand
CGGTTTGTGGAAGGAACCTGTATAATTGATTGTGTTCTTTCTTCTTATGTTCTTTACATTATCCGCTGCACATAGACTCTGAACTCACTCAGACTCTGAACTACTTCAGACTCTGAAACGTAAAAGAAGAAGTTTCCAAAAACACAATTCAACCCCCCCTTCTTGTGGTTTTTCTCACCTTCATAACAAACGCTTCTTCTTCTATGACTCCATTAAGAAATGCACTTTTGACATCCATTTGATATAATATTATGTCATGATTAACTGCATAGGATAGAAGTAACCTGATTGCTTCCAATCTTACAACTAGAGAAAAAGTTTCAGTATAATCAATGCCTTCTTGTTGACTATAGCCTTGAGCAACAAGTCTAGCTTTTTTTCTGATTACTTCACCTTGTTCATTCAGCTTGTTCCTGAATACCCATTTTGTTCCAATAATGTTCTTCTATAGAGGTTTGGGTATCAGATCCCACACATCATTTCTTTGAAAGTGATTGAGCTCTTCTTGCATAGCTAGTATCCATCCATCATCTGAAAGTGCTTCATCAACTGTAGTAAGTTCAATCATTGATAACAATCCTTTCATAGACTCTTCTTGTCTGAAATATGATCTTGTTCTTTTAGGACTTTCTTTGTTTCCAATGATTTGATCCTCAGGATGTGAAAACTTGTACTTGAATGTATTCTTGGATTGATTAGCTTACTAAGAGCCATCTTGTGTTACATCAGAAGCAACTTCATCTTGAGCTTCTAGAGTGGGATTAGCTTCTAGACGATCTTCAGATTCAATAGTCTGATCAGGTTCTGAAGTGTCTTCAGGAACCTGTATATCTACAAAACTTTCATCTTGCTCCGGAGTTTCATTTCCAGGCTCTTTATCATCAAATTTAACGTGCATTGATTCTTCAACACAGAGTGTCTCTGAATTATACACTTTGTATGCCTTTGACCTTTCAGAGTAACCTAAAAAGATTCATCTCTGGGCCTTGGCATCAAATTTCTTTAGATAGAGCTTGTTATTTAGAATGTAACAGGTACATCCAAATTGATGAAAGTAAGAGATATTGGGTCTTCTTCCTTTGAAGAGTTCATATGTTGTTTTCTCCAAGATAGGTCTGATATAGATTCTATTTTGGACATAACATGTGTTATTCACTGCTTCTGCCCAAAAATGTTTAGCTAAGTTGTTTTCATGAATCAAGGTTCTTGCCATTTCTTGTAAAGTTCTATTCTTTCTCTCTACAACCCCATTTTGCTGTGGAGTTCTAGGAGAAGAGAATTCATGGAAAATTCCATGTTTTTCACAAAAAGTTTCAAATGGCTCATTTCCAAACTCTCCACCATGATCACTTCTTACTTTTAAAATTTTCATTTCCTTTTCAGACTGAATTTGAGTGCAGAAGTTACTGAATACATTATAAGCATTATCCTTCCTTCTCAGGAATTTAACCCAAGTCCATCTGCTGTAATCATCAACAATAATCAAACCATATTTACTTCCATATAAGGATGCAGTGTTAACTGGTCCAAATAAATCAATATGGAGTAATTCTAAAGGTCTGGAGGTAGAGACAATGTCTTTTGTTTCAAAAGATGATTTCACAATTTTCCCTTTTTGGCATGCACCACAGAGTGCATTTGAATGATAATAATTATTTGGTAGACCTTTAACAAGTTGTAACTTACTAAGCTTAGAGATTAATCTCCAGTTAGCATGTCCCAACCTTCTGTGCCATACCCATTTTTTATCATTCACTGATAGAAGGCAAATTACCTTCTGATCAACCAATTCAGAGAAATTGATTTTATAGACATTCTCTATTCTCTTTCCCTTAAATATTATGGAGTTTTCATCCTTGTTGATTACTGTGCAGTTGGTCTTACCAAACATCACATCATAACCATTGTCACAAATTGACTGATACTCAATAGGTTATGTTCAAGATCATCTACCAACCACACATTATTGATAGAGATAGAGGAATTACCAATAGTTCATGCACCAATGATCTTGCTAGACTGGTTGCCTCCAAACTTCACATTTCCTCCTTATTTCATTGTGAGGGTGAGGAACATAGACTTCTCTCCTGTCATATGTCTTGAGAAACCGCTGTCTAGGAACCATGACTTTTGCTTTTCCTTTGCTCTTAGGCATATCTGCAGTATTGACAATTTAAGATTTAGGTACCCATTGCTTTATGGGTCCTTTGGGGTTAGTACTGGAAGTTTTACTCTTCACTTCTTGTACCTTGTGTTGTAAGCTTGACTGCTTCTGATTAACCAACATCTTAGGTTTAACACCTTTTGATTTTAGTTCCCAGGAAGCAATAACTGTTTTGTTCTTCTGACACTTGGACTTCAGGACTTCAGATTCTAGTTTCAACAGACTCTGTGGAACAGGTTCTGATCTTTTCAGAATCTTGATCTTTGAAGTTTTAGAGTCAGAGTTTATCATGGCCTTAGGCTTAGAGTTCTTTGGCTTTGAAATGATCTTAGCCTTAGAGCTGGAAGCTTCAGATTCTGATTGAACCACAGTTTCAAGCTTAGCACCATCAGGTACAAAGAAGGTTTTCAATCCTTCCTTGCTGCATTCACAACATGCTTTAAGATTGATTTCATTAGATTTATCTTCTGAAAATCCAATCCCTTTACCATTGTTTTTGTAAATGCTATAAATCATAGAAGCCACTTTGCTTCTGTCAATACCAGATATAATGAAATCTTCAAGAGCAATTTCATGTTTGCTTAAAGATTTTCCATTACACTTTTCTTGTAGCTTCTGACAAAGAAACTTGAGTTTCTCTTTATAAGTTTTACAAATGAAGTCAAACCCACTAAGTCCTTCTTCAGAAGCTTTTAGATCCAATAGAGTTGATTCTTATTGTTTCAATAAACCAACATATTTTTCTTTTAAATCTCTCAACTCATTGGTTCTCAGTTCAAAATGTGTAAGGAGTTCTTTAAGAGACTCAAAAAGTTCTTCTTTGGGAATTTTAGAATATACCTCATTTTCATCTTCAGAATCAGAGTCAGGTTCAGCTTCTGATGTTAATGTAGCTACTAACCCCACAGCTACATTTGTTTCATCTTCAGCTTTTTCCTTTTTAGACCCAGATTCACTATCTAAATCTTCCCAGGTTGCCATCAAACTCTTCTTAATCTGTTTCCTGAATTTCCTTGAATTGAAGCTTGATTTCTTTGACTTGTCCTTTGACTTCTCCTTCTGAAGATCAGGGCATTCAGCAATGAAGTGTCCAGGCTTCTTACAGTTGAAGCATCCCTTCTGATCTTCTTTCTTGAAGCTTTTATAGCTACCTTTCTTGCTTAGAAACTTCATGTTCTTCTTTGCTAGATACTCAAGCTTGTTGGAAAGCATAGCCATCTTCTCAGTAGGATCTTCATCAGAATCTCCATAAGGTGATTCATCTTCAGATTCAATAACTTTAAAAGCTTTTGATGACTTCCCTTTAGATGGCAGAGAAAAAGATTTAACCTTCTTAGCAGGTTCGTGCTCATTTAGACCTATCTCATGAACTTTGAGAGAGCTGACAAGATATTCAACACTTAAAGTGTTTAAGTCTTTAGCTTCTTCAATAGCAATCACTTTAGGTCTCCATCTTGCAGGTAAGCTTCTCAGTATCTTGCTCACATGATCAGAAGCTACATAGCTTTTCTTCAGTATTTGAAGTCCAGAAACCAGAGTCTGAAATCTTGAGTACATTTGCTCAATACTGATGAACAAGCATAAGAACTTTTTCTTCTCTGGATTTCTTGCTACCTTCATAGTTTGCACAGAGAGAAGCAAACATTGCCTTTGCAGTAGATTTGTCACTCATCTTCATGTATTCTGATCTAGGTATAGCAGTGACAAGTGATCCTCTGATCTTGTGATGCTTCTCGTAGAGTTTCTTCTGTTCAGGAGTGTGTTTCTTTCTATCAATAACAACTCCTTCTTCATCAAGGACTAAGTCACCAACACCATCTTCCAGAATGTCCCATAGTTCTTCATCTAAACCCATGACATAACTGTAGAAGTTGGTTTTCCGCCAAGAAATTTCTTCAGGATCTTCATTAAACTTTGGAACTTTACCAGACTCAACTTTCTTGTCACCATAATCATATGAGCCATTATACCTTTCTGTCCTTGATAGAACAGGTGCATTGTCTCAAATGAGAGTGGACATTTGCAATAAACTACCAGCTGACCATCCACTTCAACCTTTAAATGTTGCACCTGCTGATGCAGAGGGTCCTGATGAACCAGCTGGGTCAGTTTCTACAAATATTGCCACATCATCACAATCAGACCAACCAACACTTGTTAAACCACTCAACTTTGCCCAAACTGAAACTGAAACTGAAACATGTGAACCATACATTACCCTTAAAGTGGGGGAGATTGCTGGAACGAAAAATGTTTAACATACATTACCCTTAGAGTTTTGATGATAACAAGGTACTAAAAAAATTTCAATTGGATATGCTAATATTTGTTCAAGTGTACAAGACCATAGACAAAATATTATATCTTTATAAGGTTTTGGAAGAACAAAAGAGAGCAAAAGAATCAACAAAAAGGAAGCTTGAAGCGTCTGAAGAAAAGTGCTCTTGAAGTACAAAGTACTCCTGAAGTGATGACGTCATCAGAAGCGCCTCATCAGAAGCAAGATCACCAGAAGCTGAAGTTCATCAGAAGAAAAGACTTAAAGCTTCAAAAGTTGTTCAAATGATTTAATCACGTCTAAATCTTGCAAAAGACCAAAAGAGTGTAACAACGGCCCTTGAGATGATATTTGAAAGCATTGGATGATTGTTCTATCAAGAGCGTTAACAAAGGACAATTGTACGAACTGTACAACCTCTTCCTCCACTACTCTGTTTGTGTCTCTACAACAAGACAAGGATAACAGCTCTGCCTGCAGAAATGTTCCTTCAAACTAGGAATGAATTTAAAATTGATCCTTCATAGGACAATAACCATATCAGGCAAAAGATCATTGGTGATTATCAACAAGCTTCAAACGACTCTTTTTGTGCAGGCAATTTTCCAACGTATCTTTCACACCTCTATATAAAGGAGTGAAGACTTACTAGTTGGATAAGACTACAGACACGCACAAAAGCAAGACTCATACAACAATTCAAAGTTCAAAACTATGTTATTGTTCTGCATTTAAAGTTACTTAGAATTTCTTATCAAAGTTCATATTTTAGAAATTCTATAGTTTCAAGAGTCTTAAGAGTCTGTATCTGATTTGTATTGTGAACACCACTAATTGTTTATCAAGTGTTCAAACTCAAACAAATTTCTTTATAATTCTGTTTGATTAGAAGTCTCTTGCTTGTCTGCTTGAGCAATAGAAGTCTCTTGCAGTTGTGCTTGAACACTAAAAGTCTCTTGCTTGTGTGCTTGAGTGTAGGAAATCTCTTGCAGTTGTGCTTGACTAATTTGAAGTCTCTTGCTAGTTGTAGCATTGAGCAATTGTAATTAGATATTACAGTTTAGTGAACTCTCCTTGGAAGTGCAAGGGGACAGGACTACTTCCGGTTTGTGGAAGGAACCTGTATAATTGCTCTGTGTCTTTCTTCTCTCTCTCTCTCTCTCTGTGTTTTTATCCGCTGCATTTAGATTCAGATTATCACTTAGAAAGCTGAACTCTATCTGCTTTTGATCAATGACTTCAGTAAGATAAAACAAAGAAAAGGAAAACACAATTCAACCCCCCCTTCTTTTGTTTTTCTCACCTTCAATTGCTATCTAGAGCCTTGGTCTATTGTCTTAACACTTAATAGTGTAACAGAAAAAGATCTGAGAAAAACATGTCTGCTGAAGAATCCATTTCTCATTTCGGTACTTCTCATTCTGGTGCAGCTGTACCATATGATTATGGTTATGGTGACAAGAAAGCTGAATCTGGAAAAGTGCCAAGGTTTAATGGAGATCCTGAAGAATTTTCTTGGTGGAAAACCAACTTCTATAGTTATGTCATGGGTTTAGATGAAGAACGATGGGGCATTCTGGAAGATGGTGTTGGTGACTTAGTCCTTGATGAAAAAGGAGCCGCTATTGATAGAAAGAAACACACTCCTGAACAGAAGAAACTTTACAAGAAGTATCACAAGATCAAAGGATCACTTGTCACTGTTATACCTAAAGCAGAATATATGAGGATGAGTGACAAATCTACTGCAAAGGCAATGTTTGCTTCTCTCTGTGCAAACTATGAAGGCAGCAAGAAAGTCAGAGAAGCAAAAGCTCTTATGCTTGTTCAAGAGTATGAGTTGTTCAAGATGAAAGATGATGAAAGTATTGAGCAAATGTACTCAAGATTTCAGACTCTGGTTTCTTGATTTCAAATACAGAAGAAAAGCTATGTAGCTTTTGATCATGTGAGCAAGATACTAAGAAGCTTACCTGCAAGATGGAGACCTAAAGTGACTGCTATTGAAGAAGCTAAAGACTTAAACACGTTAAGTGTTGAAGATCTTGTCAGCTCTCTCAAAGTTCATGAGACAGGTCTGAACGAGCATGAACCTACTAAGAAGGTTAAATCTATTGCTCTGCCATCTAAAGGGAAGTCATCAAAAGATTTTAAAGTTGTTGAATCTGAAGATGAATCACCTGATGGAGATTCTGATCAAGATCCTACTGAGAAGATGGCTATGCTTTCCAACAAGCTTGAGTATCTGGCAAGAAAGAACATGAAGTTTCTGAGTAAGAAAGGTGGTTATAAAAGCTCAAGAAAGAAGATCAGAAGGGATGCTTCAACTGCAAGAAGACTGGACACTTCAATGCTGAATGCCCTGATCTTCAGAAGGAGAAATCAAAGGATAAGTCAAAGAAAATGAGCTTCAATACAAGGAAATTCAGGAAGCAGTTGAAAAGGAAGAAGTTAAAGATGAAGCAAATGTAGTTGTGGGGTTAGTGGTTACGGTGACTTCAGAAGCAGAACCTGACTCAAATTCTGAAGATGAAAATGAGGTATATGCTAAAATTCCCAAAGAAGAGCTTGTTGAGTCTCTTAAAGAACTTCTTACACACTTTGAAATTAGAAACAATGAGTTGATATATTTAAAAGAAAAATATATTGTTTTGATAAAACAACAAGAATCAACTATATTAGATCTAAAAGCTTCTGAAGAAGGACTTAGAGGGTTTGACTTCATATGTAGAACTTATGAAGAAAAACTCAAGTATTTAGTTAAGAAGCTACAAGAAAAGTGTAGTGGAAAAACTTTAAGTGAACATGAAATTGTTGTTGAAGATTTCATTATATCTAGTATTGACAGAAGCAAAGTGGCTTCTATGATTTACAGCATTTCAATGAACAATGGTAAAGGGATTGGATTTTCAGAGGATAAGTCTAAGGAAATGAGTCTTAAAACATGTTGTGAATGCATCAAGGGAGGATTGAAAACCTTCTTTGTACCTGAAGGTGCTGAGCCTGAAACTGTTGTTCAATCAGAACCTGAAGCTTCTAGCTCTAAGGTTAAGATCATTTCAAAGCCAAAGAACTCTAAGCCTAAGGCCATGATAAACTCTGAACCTGAAACTTCAAAGATCAAGATTCTAAAGAGATCAGAACCTGTTCCTCAGAGTTTGCTGAAAACCTGGTATCTTGAAGTCCAAGGTTCAGAAGAACAAAACAGTTGTTGCTTCCTGGAAACCAAAACCAAAAGGTGTTAAACCTAAGGTATTAGTTAACCAGAAGCAATCAAGCTCACATAACAAGGTACAAAACATGAAGAATTAATCTTCCAGTACTAACCTCAAAGGACCCATAAAGCAATGGGCACCTAAATCTATAATTGTCAATGCTGCAGATATGTCTAAGAGCAAAAGAAAAGCACAAGTCATGGTACCTGGACAGGAGATAAATCTATGTTCCTCACCCTCACAATGAAGGAAGGAGGAAATGTTAAGTTTGGAGGCAACCAATCTGGCAAGATCATTGGTACAGGAACTATTCGTAACGCCTCTATCTCTATTAATAATGTGTGGCTGGTAGATGGTCTTAAACATAACCTATTGAGTATCAGTCAGTTTTGTGACAATGGTTATGATGTGTTGTTTGATAAGACCAGCTTCACAGTAGTTAACAAAAATGACAACTCCATAATTTTTAAAGGAAAGAGGATGGAGAATGTCTACAAAATCAACTTCTTTGAATTGGTTGATCAAAAGGTAATTTGCCTTTTATCAGTGAATGATAAGAAATGGGTATGACACAAAAGGTTGGGACATGCTAACTGGAGGTTAATCTCTAAGCTTAGTAAGTTACAACTTGTTAAGGATCTACCTGATATTGACTATCATTCAGATGCACTCTGTGGTGCATGCCAAAAAGGGAAGATTGTTAAATCATCTTTTAAAGCAAAAGACATTGTCTCTACCTCCAGACATTTAGAATTACACCATATTGATTTGTTTGGACTAGTTAACACTGCATCCTTATATGGTTATTGTTGATGACTACAACAAGTGGACTTGGGTTAAATTCCTGAGAAGTAAGGATTGTCCGTATGATGTATTCAGTAGCTTCTGCACTCAAATACAATATGAAAAAGAAATGAAAATTTTCAAAGTAAGAAGTGATCATGGTGGAGAATTTGAAAATGAGCCATTTGAATCTTTTTGTGAAAAACATGGAATCATCCATGAATTCTCTTCTCTTAGAACTCCACAACAAAATGGGGTTCTAGAGAGAAAGAATAGAACTTTACAAGAAATGGCAAGAACCATGATTCATGAAAACAATTTAGCTAAACATTTTTGGGCAGAAGCAGTGAATACAGCATGTTACGTCCAAAATAGAATCTATATCAGACCTATCTTGGAGAAAACAGCATATGAACACTTCAAAGGAAGAAGACCCAATATCTCTTACTTTCATCAATTTGGATGTATCTGTTACATTCTAAATAACAAGCTCTACCTAAAGAAATTTGATGCCAAAGCCCAAAGAGGAATCTTCTTAGGTTACTCTGAAAGGTCAAAGGCATACAGAGTGAATAATTCAGAGACACTCTGTGTTGAAGAATCAATGCACGTTAAATTTGATGATAAAGAGCATGGAAATGAAACTCTAGAGCAAGACGAAAGTTTTGCAGATATACAAGTTCCTGAAGATACTTCAGAACCAAATCAGACTAGTGAATATGAAGATAGTCCATAAGCTGATCCCACTCTAGAAGCTCAAGATGACGTTGCTTCTGATGTAGCACAAGATGGCTCTTAGCAAGCTAATCAATCGAAGAATATATTCAAGTACAAGTCTTCACATCCTGATGATTAACCAGTGGAAATTGTCAATTCCTTGGTGAGATTTTGATATCCTGAGCTAGCAAAAGACAAGCAACCATTGCTATGTCTACAGCAGAAGCAGAATACATCTCAGCTGCAAGTTGTTATACATAACTACTCTGGATGAAACATCAGTTGGAAGACTATCAGATAAATGCTAATAGTATTCCCATTTATTGTGATAATATTGTTGCTATTTGTTTGTCAAAGAATCCAATTTTACGTTCAAGAGCCAAGCATATTGAAATCAAACACCACTTTATCAGAGATTATGTTTAAAAGGAATTTTAGATATACAATTCATTGATACTGAACATCAATGGGCTGATATATTTACTAAGCCTTTAATTGTGGAAAGATTTGATTTTATAAAGAAAAATTTGAACATGCATTTTGTGTCTGACTAAATCTGCTTGCTCTTGAATAGGAATTTAGGTCCTGAAGTCGTTCAGAAGCTATAGTCCATCAGAAACTCTTTACTGAAGTTCTGAGGAAAATATGCTTTTGAAGATGACATCAGCATCTGAACTCCAGAAGTTGGACTTTGAGCTCCTGAATAGCAGAGTTAGTGGAAACGTTGGAAGTTACTTTTAGTAACAGATGTCCCACTAACTTGGCAGTTACTCTGAGATCCTCTAACGTGGCTTATTTGTATTGGTGTATAACGTAAGTGGGCTATGATGTATTTATGCTTTGAATGTACTATCTTGCGCCCCCTACGTCATTAATGCTGTGTCTGTTTGTCCCCTTGTCTGAATTGCAAACGTTTTTACTCAAAACACTTAGACAAAACACACACTACTTACTTCAAAACCTACACTTACGTCTTTGTCATACGGAATCTTTGCGAAACTCCTTTCTCGTCAAACAAAACCCTAGAACCCTAAAACATCATACTTATCAATGACGTCATCTAGTTCAGTTCCAGAAGTGGCAAACCAGTTGAAGCCTCTCAGATTTCTCTTCCTTAGTCATCCATTCCCAAGAAGAAAAGGAAGTTGGCTCTCAAGAAACTGAGGGAAGCTATTCTTGCTGAAGAGGAACCAGAAGAAGCTGCAACTACACTGGTCACAAGAGAGCTCATGAGGAAAAAAGCTGCAGAATAAGCAACTGTGAAGAAAGCTCTTGAGATTGCTCCTGAAATCTAAGTTCCCACTGAAGTATTGATGAAGGAATCATCTGTTGAAGCTTCTCAGAAGGTAGTAGAGCTCACAGAAAACCTTCAATAAATGGTTGAGACCAGTGATGTGCTGAAGGCTACTGAAGAGGTCTAGTTGAAGATAGCTGCTACTTCAGAAGCTGATGCTTCAGAAGCTGTTGAAGGTAATCCTGATTCTCTACACTCTGCTAACATTATTGAGATTGAATCTAGCTCAGAATCATTCCAAACCTCAACCTCAACTTCAACCTCTACCTCAGACTCATCTGATTTAGATGATGTCCCTTTAAACAAAATCTACAATAGCCTTTCACCACCCACCAAGCAAAAGAAAAAGCCTAGTGATGAACCATTTGAGCCATTATACCCATCTGTTCTTGATAGAATAGGTGAAATGTCTCAAATGAGAGTGGACTTGTGTGCAAAAATACCACCTGACCATCCACTTCAACCACCCATGATTGATTGTCTTCAATCAATTCCTACTGATGCAGAGGGTGCTGATGAACCAGCAGGGTGAGTATCTGCAAACATCTCCACATCAACACCTCCCAACCAACCTTCATTTGTTGAACCCCTCAACTTTGCACAAGTTGATACAGAGATTACATCTGAACCATCTGAACTACAGCCAAAATCACCTACCAAAAACTCAGAACCATCTGTGTTGGAGAACCTGGTCAGTCACTACTCAGGTGAATTACCTAGTGTTGAGTTTGAACTAGAGAAAGCCTCTGAGGTAGCTTCTAATGAAGTTGCTTCAGAAAGCCCCCAACAACAAACACCTAACCTACAAACAACCTCAACTACAATTCCAGCCATCCTTGACCATATTGAGTCTCTAGCCTTTACTGAACAAGTCAGTGAACCAGAAGTATCTGATATGGAGGTTAAGATATCCCACTCATCCTCTACTTCTGTTCCTGATGAACCTTTAGAGACCAATACCCCAACTATACCTACAAATAACCAACCCTCAACCTCAAACTTAGCCGTTCAGCCATGTGTTCCTGCTAAAACAAAAATACCTTCTCCACCCACTCTGTTTTTAGATTCATCTTTACTAGAAGATGTGTGTGAGAACATCTTGAAGGTGAGAAAAACCACAAGAAGGGGGGGGGGTTGAATTGTGTGTTTCAAAAAACTTTGCTTCTCTTTTCGGTCAAGAAATGTTCTCAGGTTCAGAGCCTGAAGAGGTTCAGAGTTTGAGTGAGTTCAGAGTCTTGTGCAGCAGATAAGTAAGTAATAGAACAGAGAAAGAAAGAACACAAGCAATTATACAGGTTCCTTCCACAAACCGGAAGTAGTCTTGTCCCCCTTGCACTTCCAAGGAGAGTTCCACTAAAATGTAATGTCAGATTACAAGTTGCTCAGTCACACAAGAAAGAGACTTCTCTGCTCAAGGACAACTCCAAGAGACTTCTATGCTCAATCACAACTGAAAGAGACTTCTATGCTCAAGGACAACTCCAAGAGACTTCCTTTGCTCAATCACAACTGA
>Ga0315913_1008737_pt1 | contig 11968 bp, 3 predicted proteins | sample MpolsnodulesMG_FD_207736 | JGI IMG/M metagenome (GOLD analysis project Ga0315913, IMG submission 207736) | Medicago polymorpha root nodule microbial communities from Los Angeles, California, United States - small nodules | ecosystem: Host-associated > Plants > Roots > Nodule | place: USA... | reverse complement strand
CCAAGATGACAAATCTAAGTAGCTTTCCAACACCAAATTCAACAAAATGTTCGTTTCAAATATGAATCAGATTGGTTTGTGAATAAATTACTTGGGGAACGGTTACAATCAAATTGAATGCTACCAAACCTAACTGTACACGTGAAAAGACAAACAAATTTGTGTACTAAATGCTTGAAAGAAAATCAAAAGGAAGTTAAATAATGTCTAAAATACAAAAGGAAGGATTATGGCTTCCCCTCATTCATGCACGTTTGACTCGTTGCAATTTATAGAGAAAATATAAACCAGCCAGACTGTGTCTCAAAGTCTCATATCCACCGGCATTCCTCCTTCAAAATTGTTAAAACCTTTGAAGTTTCTCTCTCTTCAATTCTTAAAGTGGGACAAGCCATTACATTTGATAGGAAGGTGTCATGTGAAGGAAGTTAATCATGTCAGGAATCTTGGTTGTCATTATAATCTACAGTTCCTCTAGTGAAGTGAGCGGCATGATATTTGCAACAATGACATAAAAAAGAAGCTCCAACTGACTCCTCCAAAATACTATAAGAGAAACAAACAAAGGCGGTGGCTGAGCTAAATATTTTACAACTATGGTATAGAATTTGTGACAGTCAAAATACAATGACAGGGAAAGCCTGATAATAATATAGCAGAGTCCAATTTCACACTCTGGATAAACGATTTTCTTACCTACTATTTGGCAGAAGAAATTCGCCGTAAAGAAGGAATCCAGCTGCTTGAAATATGGGAGTTATTCCCAAATACACGGCCTAGGTTTGAAGTTCCTGTGGGCCTTTCAGGCTTGGAGACATTTTCTGCAGTCGATTTGGGCAAAGCGGATGAAGTGGATGGATCGTTGTTCACATTCTGCACAAATTTATCTCGATCAGTTGAATTTCTTCAGCCAAGTAAAAAAAAAATATCAAAACAAAATATCTTTATGATGTAACTAACAGCCCAAACATGACGACAGAAGTGAGGCCACCATGTCTTAGCAATTAATAGAGGGTATAGAGGTAAAATTAAGAAATCCAATGGCAGTCGGAAGAAATCACTGTGACTTACATGTTTTCCGGTATGATTCTTGGCATTAAGATTCTTATGATTGGATGGCTTAGGCTGCACACGCACATTTGGACGATCAAGATTGGTTAGCAGTTTTGTTACAGTAACTTGAGGTGAATTATTGATTCCTGAAAAGGAAATTAAGACATATACATCATCAGGATGTGATCTGTAGACAGCATTAATCAACTATACTGCAAACTTTAAGTCTATCTTAGTTGAACACCGGTACAGCAAAGCAAAACTTCGAAGTTCCAACTTCCAAGTGAAAAATAATAATAATTACGAGAAATTTTTAGGTAAATATCTGCCAATCTTGGTAACTATCTTAATTCTTAGTACATCAGAAGCTTATATTAAGTTTTCAGAAGTTTCATGAATAGTAGTAACCAACATATAAGTCAGAAACTATTGCCTTTTTACCATTTTGCAATGAGCATTAAAATGTAACTTTAAATTCTAACTCATTCTACTGGAAAATAAAAATCTCATCTAGCAAATCACTTCAATATACATTATCTAGGAAAAATCTTCCACAATTGAACAGAATTCGTTCAAGTTTTAACCACGTTGTATGAACATAAGAAGACTGAAGTTACCTGTATGTTTTTCCACAACCACTGGTTGTAGACTGCTAGGCACAGCACTAGGTACGGCATCTGAAGGCTGCAAATAGTCATTGAGTCAAGTGAGGAAGAGAATAAAATCAGGAAAGTTTAATAATCGGGCTATCAGACAATCATATGCAAGCTAGACCATAGAAAAAATGTTTAAAGGTTCAAAATAAAACACTAACCGATGATTGTTTTTGTCTCCTTGTCTGTTGTGTCTGCTGGTATTTTAGGATGGTCCAGTCGAATAAATTGTCATAGTCATATCCTGCTCATTAAATTCAGCCAAATAAACTTCTTATTACATCGGGGGAGAATATAAATACAACACAAGAGGCTACCAAAAACAACTTTGAAACCCTAAGATTGGTTACTAGTACATGATACAGCTAAATCATTTATTTCCAGGCAATGAAAAATGAAGAATTAATGAAATAATTCATAAAATTTCCAAAACATGAACTTATGGATATAAAGTAATGGATGAAAAACAATAAAATCATAAAATGTTAGATAGTTGGCTTTGTTCTCAAGACCACAGGTAGGTCTCATCTCAAACGTAAACCTTTGTACTGTATGCAATGTGTGCTTAAGTAGAGATACTCTGGCACAAAATTTGCATAACTAAAGGAGAAAGAAGAAAGGTTAAACACTTGGTGGAAGTCGTTTATAATACCTCCTACATTCAACAGGCTAAAACAACCAACTAATAAGCAAATTATCATATCATCAAACAATGTGATATATCCTATATGTCCCGGTAATTACTTAAAATCAAGTATACGATAAAAAAGCAGTCAATACCTTCACGAGTGAACAACTCACGAAACAGACGCTTTAAGAATCCATAATCTGGATCTTGCTCAAATGTCAAAGAGCGGCAATAATGAAAGTAAGACGCAAACTCCACGGGATATGATTCGCAAAGCTTCTGAGAACAAGGAATAGGGGTTCATTAAACTTCTGAGTAACAAAAAACTTAAATGATAAAACCTCTCTCAGGAGGGAGGACTAACTAAAATTTGATAAATCCAGTAATAGCAATCCCTAAAAGCTCTTAATATAGTTTGGTCGATAGTTCAGGTATTCAAACTATGTTTGATATTAAAGTTGCCGCTTCTTTTTTTTGCATAACTCATTACCATTTCCTACCTTAGCATCACTCTTCCTTGCTCCCACTCTTAACATAAAAATAAGAAAAGAACTACTGGGGGAACTCTACCTTAATCAAAACCTAGTCCAGTTTCTACTGTACACCAATATATGAGGGCGAGAAGAAAAGGAAATTAAAAACTAGAAAGGGGGTCAGGGGTTAATCATTTTATGGAATTGAAAATGTATACCTCAGTGGAAGTTGATAACTTCTTCTCACGAATCTTGTCATATTTTTCCTCTTTGGTGACAGCTTTCAGACCTTGCCAAGGAAGGCTAAAATGCAAAAACCATAAAGTCAAGCCCTAAATTTACCTAAGAAGAATGTGCAATTGATACTCATATGCACCATTTTTTTTAAATTCAAGAAGTTAAGAAAATTACAATGAATAGGAAGAAACATACCTTCCTCTTAAGAAGTACATAAGGACATAGCCAATAGACTCCAAATCATCACGACGACTTTGCTCTGAATAAATTAAACCAAAACAGAGTGAAATTTGTGGGTTACAAGCTTAGCTGTAAAGAAGGATAAGTTATTTCTACGTACCGATTCCTAGGTGAGTATTGCAACTTGCATATCGTGCCGTCCCTGTTAAACTTTTATTCTCTCTGTATAAGGTTATCAAGGTCAAAACATTAGGGACCATTAACTTGACTAGTTAAACTAGCAAAGCACAAGTAGCAGTGAGAATGAAACAATCAGAAGTGTCCGGAAAAGGAATTATTTGAGATTACACAGATTACAAGTTGGAAGACTCTCTATTGATAAACAACAATGTACATTTAATTTACAAAAAAAAAAATGAGAGACCATTTCACAAAATACCCCCTCTAAACTCCATTATAAGCAAAAATACCTACTTCCACACTTATTATGGTCATCTTCTCGCAACATTAAAGTATTAACATAAGGGTGTTTTTGTAATAGTAACATTAAATGTGCATAGAATAGCTAAGTTTAGCTTATATTTGAGTCCCTCAAATTTAAACACTTTTTTTGCTTATAACCGAGTGCAGTAGTACACATCAAGGATGGCATAGGAAAATAGGCAATAACCACACCAGTTACAGAAGTTTTCGGTAATTATAAGATTTGAAATATAAAAAACTTGATTGAATACCTTTATTAACTGTCATCCAATACAGAATAATTAATATCAACTTTTAATTTATCTTCTGTTTGGTATTATCTTCTCGTTTTTGGTTTTTTTTTACTTCATGGGTGACATTAAAACAATCTGGTTTCATGTGGTCAAACCTCTAGAACTTTTGTAAATAGAAAAGTAAACAAATCAAGTATTTTTAGGACACAAGAAAACCTTATAACATGTAAAAACATGATCCACAATAAAAGATTAGAAATATAATTAAAATTATAGTAGAATAGAATATAATTAAAATTAAACAGAACAAAATATACCTATAAGGAATATGCTTGCTTGTTTTGGGGTCCCGATATCTTTTTCCTAGTCCGAAATCAATAATATAAACCTATAAATGTAACAAATTGCAGAAAGAAAATGTAAGAAATATGAAACATAAAAGGAACTATGGGACGGGAAAATTATCAACATAAGTTAGCTATTGAAGATAATGAATTTAGATGATTTTACCTGACTTGATTTTCTCCTAATACCCATTAGAAAGTTGTCTGGTTTGATGTCTCTATGTAAAAATCCCTTGGAATGCATGTACTCTATTCTCGAAAGCTGTGGTCAAGTAAATAAAACAGAAATAAACTCACATTAATGTGCTTTTCATTCGTAGTGTGTAAAAACTGATTATTTTTTTACGCCATATTGTTTGATTAATTGATGAACATCGCAATTAATTGTGATCCCGTGGCATCGACACGGGTCACACACTAGTTTCCTACAAGAGGTAACTTTTAGATATAAAACTGCTACTATATTGATAGGCAGCAAACATGATAGTTATTTCCAAAAGTCATATTTAATATTATCAAGCAATTGAGATATGAATCAATGGTTACCATCTGGTCTGCTAACATCAAAACTGTTTTTAAGGTAAACTTGCTCCCGCAAAAGACAAAAAGGTCCTCCAGACTACGTCCCAGAAGATCCATAACCAGAATATTATGATCTCCATCAGTACCACACCATCTCATACTTGGAATACCACCTAAAATCCAAAGTGTAAGACGAATCAGAAAAAACAAGAAACATAGCCTTTTTCATATGAGATGCAAATTACCCAAGTGCTTCTTTTATAACTTACTTTCTCCTTGAAGAAGACTGTATAATTTGGCCTCATACAATAGTTGTGGATGCCTTGTTCTCTTCTTCTCCTAAAAAATGTAGCAACTACGAATCAGCATTAGGCCTTGTACAAAATAGTTCTTGAGTATAGTTCTTTTAATTAAAAATTAACCAAAGTTTTTATACTTGTAGAGATTTATTCACTATATGCATATCCAAAAACCCATCCCTAATTCCATGTTATCAAGCCACATTAATTTCTTAAACAGGCAATGTTAATAATCAGGGTTTAAACTCAGATCCTCTAACTCCTTTTAACCCTAATCAGTTGAGCTACCGAAACCCATCAAACCGGATAGGTTAAGATAAAATGTTGATCTCATTAAGATAAAATCATATATTCCTTAGATTACCGGAGCAATCACAAATGAAAAATAAAAAATGAAACTTTAAGCAAAATTTGCGTGATGATGATATGATAAAGAGAGGAGAAATGAAAGAAAAAGAAACAAACCATTTTGACGGCAACGACCTCAGAGGTATCCATATCAGAGGCTACAAAAAGCAAGAAAAGAATAAGCATATGCATAGATATAAAATGAAATAGAAATAGAAATGAATAAATTACCTATATAAATTTCACCAAATGAACCGCTACCGATTTTGCGACCAATCTTAAACTTTCCGCCAACGACCCACTCCATGTTGGCGGATGATGATACGTTACGGTGGTTAATGGTGGAGGCGATGAAGATGAAAATGAAAAGGAGGGTTTGGTAGAGACAAAGATAGAAATGGATTGAAATGAAGAAAGGTAAGGTTAAAATAGGAAATAGAAGATATAAATATCATGTATTGTATCGTTGTTCAAAACAAAAGTCGGTTGGTGCTGACCTGTACTTACTATCTAGCTAAGTCGTTCCTGTCACCTAACTCAACTCAACTCGTTTCCGAGTAAATGTTTACTGTCTCCCATTCCATGTGGAAATTGATAAACACGGTTGGATAAACATAATCTGACTCAGCACCAGAATAATAATAATTCTGTTTATTTGCGTGTCTTTTTCGACATTTCTAATGTTCAATTCATACAATACAATAAATAATAAAGAGAAATTACCTTATGTTTTGCATGATTTTTATTTATTATGATTGGTTGCTATCATCCTACACTAGAACTTTAGTGATATGGATTTTTGGATAAAATAAAATACAGCTGCCACGTTTTGCTTCTCAAGGGGAATCCAATTGGATAAGGTTGTCATTGACCTGTTGTGACCCTCCAACTTCACACCCAAAGACTACTCTTGTTTTATCCTGTTCAAGAGTTTTTATGGAAGGTATCCTATTTTTGGATTTTTAACAACAATATATGACATTTCAATAACATGCTATTTACTCACTTTGAAGTTTATTTCTTTTGTGGTTTCGTCTTTTTAGTACATGGTGTGATGTTTCGTCTTTTTTTTTGATTTTATTTGGTGCAGTTTGAATAATCAATTTCAATGGTTGATTCAACAAATGATTAGGTGGTTGACGTTGAACATTATTTGTCATATTATTTATAAGTATTTTACGATTTATGTTATTAATTTAAATGTTGTAAAATTTGTTTTGAATGATGTTGAATTTGTATTTCATCTTGTTTATTTTAACAAACAGATGGTTCAGCTGGTTTAAGTTAAAGATTAAATGAGTTGGCGGTCTAAATTCACATATGCATCAAGAAGTAAATATTAATTTAATAATTAATTATCAACATTTTTCCTTTAAAACAAAAATCTTATTTATTCATTTTTGCATTAACACTCCTATTTTAAGTGGTTGATGAACCCTAGTAATTCATAGTTCGGGCGAGAGAAAAGTAAAGTTTAATCAACAACTGTTCCACTCAAGAATTGAACATTGTACAATTCGTCGTTTGGTGAAACTCATTAATCATTCGAGTTCAATTGATTGGTTAATCTTATTTATCTATGAATTTGAACAAATTATTACCATCTGGTATCTAAAGAAAGGGATCCTCACAGTTGGAAGTTCAGTCGTGAGCCAAAGTATAGTCTAACAAAAAATTGTTTAGTTTAACGAATTCAGATTCTTCCGAACAAATTCATCATTTATTCAAATTCATTAACCACATTAACTCAATTATTTAGTTTAACGAATATTTTTTTTAATAAAACAGAATTAAGTAAATAATAAAGACAATTAAGCAAAGTTTATATGCATATTAAATTTTTGGCAAATGCTAAAGAATGCTTTTGAGAGATTGGATTGGATAAGAGGATAAAAATAGAAATATTGTATTAAAAAATGGTAAAAAATTGTGAATTTAACTTTTTAAAAGTAAAAAATTATTGAATCTAATACAAATATACTACTCTTGATTTCCTTAACAAGTGAAAGAGTCCTCTTAAGATATTTGTTAGCATAATTTTCCGCTTTTCGATTACGGTTGTTGGTATTTTTTTAATAAAATAAATTATTAGCGTATCTTGCAAGGTAAAAATGGGGGAAAAGAATGCGAAGGAAAGGAAAAATAAACAACCAATGTAATGGGAGGGAGGTATCAACGTCATCCTACTTTACTAGATGCTGCTAACTTTTCCGGCCTAAGCGGATGAGTTGATCAAATCTTTGGACAAAAGTGTATAAGAAAACTGTTCATTATAATCAAATGCTAATGTTTTTCTTTTAAACTCGGATTGTTTAATTGAGGATTAATCTCGCCATTTTATTAACGGGATTGAATTGAAGTTAGAACAATGTTTAAATTGGCTTAGCACAATCCTTAAAAAAAAATTGGCTTAGCACAAAAATTATTGATACAAAGAGAATTTGCATCTAAAATCAAGTCTACATCAATTGATAAGCCTCTAAAGGTTTCATATGCTCTTTAAACGTCACAATTCATACCACAAATTGTATTTCAAGAACTACAGGCAAATTGTTAATCTAGAGTTTTAAATTATTGATTTAATGATAATTTCAGTTCGACTGATTTTTTCCACTCTCAAAATTGGCATTGGTATTGTTTAATTGCAGTTTTTTTTTTGAGAGGGTTTAACTGCAGTTGTGGTTTCTTATTATTGATCTAATTTAATTGTAATTTAATTTGGTCTTCTAGGTTTAGCTTAATTTGGTATTGTTTAGAATGGATTGATTTTTATGAATATTATATCACGTAACAAATTATATAAATGATATTATTGTTTTTTTAGAAGATAAAAATGATGATTATTCTTACTCTATTGGCAGTCTAATGTATGGAAGACTATACTTAAAGTAATTTAATTTAATTATAAATATTTAACAATTTTTTTTTTTGAATCTACGACACTTAACAGAAGACTGTTTTTAGCTCTAAAAGAAGAAAAAAGAAAGGTAGGTGAAAATAGAAGCGTGGATTAGTCAAGGAAAATAGGTGCCTCCTCTCAAGTGGAGTTTCACAAATGTGCTGCTTTTTGCGTACGGCCCCGGGATCACAAGTGTCCAAGTGCACGTTTATAAGTCAAACCTGTCCACTAATAATTCTTTAGAAAGCAGCAGGTATACTTGCGAATTAAAGTACTTTTGAAAATGAGAAGGGAATTTTTTTTCTTTCATGTTTTTTTTTTCAAGAGTTCTTTCAAGTTATTAGTCTTGGAACGAGGTTGAACATGGAATCTTTTCCAATAAGGAGATGACACATTATGGGTGGGTTAGTGGCACTCACGGAGCCAGAAATTTTATAAAGTTTATGCATAAAATTTATTGCAAATTCACATGTCAAACAAGTTAAGCAACTAAAAATAGTAAGAAAAGAGAAAATTAATATTAAAAACAACACTTTTTTCAGTTTTAAAAAGTAATATACACAATTTTCAAGAAAATATTTCTTTTTAAAATATAACAACATACAAGCTTTTCCTTAACAACTAATGTTTTTCCTGGTAAAAAAAATATCACCGGCTTTTCCTTAACAACTAATGCTAACTTTGTGTTGGAACAATAGTCAAAATTAGTTAAAAAAAAAAAATTCGCCGAAGAGATTACTAGGCTGAGTCACGGACTAGGTCGCTCTCTTTAAGACGTTTCGTGGCACTGCCCAAAATTGTGCAAGCAGACTGTCAACCACGACGCCTCCAAGATAAAATAGTCCAGCTACAACTGTATCAGAGTCCTATTACATTATAGGATCTGTTCTAGAAATACACCTTCAAATGTGGTGCTAAGACCACTCTAATATGGTATTTATACCACTCTATTATGGTACTAAGACCATTCTTATATGGTATTAAGACCACTCTAATATGGTGTTTCCACCACTCTAATATCTAACTTCTCCAAGAGCATAAAACATGGATTATATTCTTAAGATCATTCTTATTTTTCGAAGGGACGTTTTATCTCAAAAGAGACTTTGATCTTAAGAATACTCTTATTTTCGAAGGGACTATGTTCTTAAGACCATTCTTAATTCCGAAGGAACATTATAAACCGAAGGGACTATGGCCTTAAGAACACTCTTTAAATCCGAAGGGACATAAAAAGAGGGAGAAGGAAAGAATAGCTCGTCAACACAAGCTAAAGGAGGGAAAAGAGAGAAAAGTTCTTTGACAACTCAAGAGAACTTTTGGTGTGAGAAGAAGTGAGGGAGAAGAACTCAATTTATAGGTGAATGACCAAAGATAAGTTACAAATCCAATAGTTATGATTAGTTGACCGTTAGAAAATCAATGGCTTGATCTCGCCTCATAAATGAACACTAATTGAGATAGTTGACATGAGAATTTTTTTAATTCACACAATAACACTTAAATGTGTTCCAACACTTTGTCACTTCAATATCCATTTTCCTTAACAACTAATGCTAACTCACTAGCTTTTCTTTCAACTGATGCACAATTTTTCTGCAAAATCAATTTTTCAAAAGCATAAATAATCAATTTCCATTTCACCCAATTCATTAATCAATTTTTCAATTGCAGCAGACACACCAATTTTACAAAAGCACAAATAATCAATTTTTCTAAAACCCTAAAACAACTAAACAAGGAAGGAAGGAGAAGAAATTACCTTTAGAGTGAACGGGAAGAGATTAGCAACCAGAGAAGAGATTAGAAAAAAAGAGACAGATGAGAGAGCCTGAGAACCGAGAGACATAGAGAGGTGAAGAACTTCTGTTTTTTTGTTCCCTTTTGCTCAGTACGTGTGCGTGTGATTGTGAGTTTGCCCAATATTTTTTTAAGTGTGTTAATGGACTTTTGGGTTGGGCCTAATGTGAACAAATTATCGATTGAGCCCAGGCAAGTGTCCGGGGTCGTCGGGCGGTGAAACCGCCTATGGTTAGTGGCGAAGCAAAAAAATATATTTGGGTAGGCTACGAAAGTAAACTATGATAGTATAAAACAAAATTTATGTTGTAGTAAGCATTAACGTAAAAATTTAAAATAATTCTTTACGCATTTCAAATAGTGCTCTACCTTTGGGGTCCGTGTGAACGTGAGTTAAGTCACGTTCGATATATCGAGCGTGAGTTAACTCACGTTGAAGTTATTTTTTGGAAGTTTGTGTGTGGGGGGGGGGATGAGCAAAATGGAAAGGGAGAAGAGCAATTTTCATTATAATTTTGCCAAATGAAATATCAAAAACTCAATTTGGGCCATCAAAATTTTAAGGCCCTTTGTTGTCTTTCTCTTTGCACACCATCATGAGTCCTGCTCTTTACCCAAACGGTTTTGCTCATTCCCAAGTTTAAAGACGATTTGGCCCTTACGTGATTTAACTTACGCAGAGTGAGTTAACTCACACTAGGAACTATTTTCAATCAAAACCCAGCAGGCAACCACACAACTCCATTTTTTCTTTCCCTCACCCTCCAAAAACCCGAAAAGTGTGAATTTTTGGGTCAAAATCTTCATTCCAAATCATTGCAAATCGTCAGGAAGCAAGTTTCTATGTTCATCAAGCATCAAAGAACAGGTAATGCACCGTCAAAACTCATCCTTTTTTCCTAGTTTTTCTGCAACTTACGTCATTTTTTTAGTAGGTGATAGGGCTGAGCGCGAGTTAACTCACGCTAGTTGTAAGTGTTGTGTGAGTTAACTTGCGCAGGAAGATAACACTAGCGTGAGTTAACTCACGCTACTGTGTTGCCCAGATTTTGAATTTTTGCGCCACTTTTTTTACTTGCTTTGCTTGCGGCACAAGTTATTTATTTTTTTTTTCTTTGTTATTTTTTTTATTGAGTAGACATTGAGTGATGATGACATGTTGTCATTACGTAATTTTTAGGACTTATTTTGATAAATTGATAGAGTTCTCAAGCAATATGAAGTGTTCAGGGGTGTTAAAAGCAAGAAATTTAGAAGAACTGAAGGCAACAAATCATGATGCGATTGGAAACAGTCGTGGCACGATTTTAGTACCAGATTGCAAGTTTGGCTCTGCCTATTTTAACGTGACACGATTGCTGGAGGATTGTCACGATTGTGAAGAAAGATCTGGAAGACTTCTATGGTTTGCTTAAATCGTGTCGCGATTGGAATCTAACGCGGCGCGATTGTTCACTTAAAAAAATATTTCCTATTTAAGCTGAAGTCAGTTCCAGAAACCAGAGTTACGATTTTGGAGAGCAAAAGTGCGATTTTGAGACCTGAAGACTGCTGGAAGGCGATTTCATCCTCCTTTACTCAGTTCATGTATGTTTTAATTATTTCATTGATTATGCTATTTGTAAACTCAATTATGAGTAGCTAAATCTCTCAGAGATTAGGTCCGAGATGAACCTGTGTAACCCTAATTGATCCATGTTGTTGTGAAACTCTATTTATTATGAATGGCAATCTAGTTTTTATTCAATTCAATTGTTCTTAATGCTTTAAATATCCTGATCAAATATAAACATGATTTAGTGAGAACGAATGACTA
>Ga0315913_1008734_pt1 | contig 11972 bp, 8 predicted proteins | sample MpolsnodulesMG_FD_207736 | JGI IMG/M metagenome (GOLD analysis project Ga0315913, IMG submission 207736) | Medicago polymorpha root nodule microbial communities from Los Angeles, California, United States - small nodules | ecosystem: Host-associated > Plants > Roots > Nodule | place: USA... | reverse complement strand
ATAGTACTTTGATTATGGATCCTGCACACTTGAACAAATTGTTTAGCATATCCAATTGATTATTTTTAATACCTTGTTATTGTCAAAACTCAATAGGTGACTTGTGAAACACCCTTGTTCCAACATGGGACTCAATTGGATTACCACTCCACTCCAAAAGTCATATGAGCTTATAATTAGTTTACCACTTTCGGAGTGCAAAGTGTAAATAATCAAACTTTATTTGTAAGCTCTAATTGTAGATGTTGATTTGTGCGAGGCAATGAAATCTTAGACTTGTGTGTCTAAGTATTTGTAATCTTGTGTGATTATAGTGAAAAATCCCTTGAAAGTGAAAGGGGACTATACTAACCTCGGATTGTGGGACAAACCAAGATAATTGCTTTGTTGTGTCTTCTCTCTCTCTATCTCTAATTATCTTGCTTTCTCTATTTTGCTAAAACATGGAAAAGATTTTCAAAAAAAGTCAATACAATTCAACTCCTTCATCCCTCGTTCTTGTGTTTTTCTCACATTTAGTTGTTACCAGAGCGCCTAGTCTATTGTTTTGACACTTAATCGTGTAACAAATATAAGATCCTGAGGAAAACATGTCTGATTTCACTTCCACTTCCAATCATGTTGTTCCTCCTCATGCAGTTATTATACATCCACCTCTGATTCAAATGCCAAAAACTCTTATTTATCTAGACCTCCATCTTTCAATGAAGATGATGAACGGTTTTCCTCGTGGAAAAGTAAGATGTATAGTCACATCATTGATATTGATTAAGAACTTCGGAATATCATTGAAGATGGTATTGATATTTCAGTGAACTCATATACACAAAATAAGATATATAAAAAGCATCACATAGCTCATGGTATTTTGGTGGAAACTCTTCCTTTTCTAGATTACACCAAAATCATTGATAAATCTACTGGTAAGAGTATCTTTGATTCTCTATGTGCGACCAATGAGGGAAATCAACAAGTTAAGGAAGTCAAGGCAAATCTTCTTTGTAGTTTCTCTTTTAGGAAACCTTATAAAAATTACTCTTATGCTAACAAAAATGGTGATAACAAATCTCATGGACACAATATTAGGTGTCATTGTTGTGGAAGGTTAGGTCATACCACACCTCATTGCCACATTAGAAAGGTTGAAGTTTCTAAGGAGGAAATGATGTGGGTGCCCATAAGTTTTAATTGTATCAAGGATCCCAAGGACCTAACTATGGTTGGGGGACAAAAAAGGAATTGATCTTTTGGGTTGGTCAAGGCACTCTATGGATACCCACACTATCCTTTTATATTTTATGAACGAAATAGGGGTACAATCCAAAAGCCACATGTCAATTTGGAGATCCTTTGTTTTACTTACTTCCAAAGTTTGGGAAAGGTTTGTTTGCTTGTTTTGTGTCGTAAGAATATTAATCATGAGTCGAGTCAAGGATGACGCTCCACAATAAGCTCCTTGAAAGTATGAGGACATCATGAGTTGAAGAGTGATAAAGACGTCCACGAGGATGCTAAGTATTTAACTTCACCATTGTTTTATCACACTGGATCGTCACGAGAGACCATTCCTTAATCATTGTTCTCAGAAGCACTTGAACAAGGGAGTAAATTTGTGGTCATAGGTAATCAAATTTCCATAGTGTGTCAAAATATATATGGACCCTCTATGTGAAATACATTGTTTATCATCTAATCACCTTATTAAATTTGTTTTCATGTATTAGTCGCTCTATTTTTATCTCATGTCTAAATTGTGAATTTGTTCATGAGTGTTTATTTTCTTAATTGATATTTGTGTCTCTCTTTGCATGCTATCATTTCTTTTCTTTTTTTGTCAAGTAGTCTAGTGGCTTGAACTCACACATTTTTAAATATGGAGAAGTGGGGTGTCCGGGGTTCGAACCCCAGCCCCTGCATATACTATGCATTTATCCCTATCAATTGAGTTAAGCTCACGAGTACTGCATGCTATCATTTCTTATTGTGCTTTATCTTGCATGTTCAATTGTGAATGTGTACTTGTGATTTATTTTTGGCACCTTGTATCATGTCATGTATTTAGTTAGTTACACAATCATATGCACTTTACCTGTTCTTGCATGTATCAAAATAAATGTTGCATACATATTGAATCCTGAATCTTTTCTCAACCCGTTTCTACCAAAAATTAAATTTGTTAAATTTTCACTAGTTTGAAGTGATCCAAATGGTCTCATAGTGAAACAATTGAATCAAGTTAAATGAAGAGTTTTACTTTTTCCACCCCGTGTCTTTCCTCGCGCGCCCTATTTTTATCCATTTTTACCCCTGATCCGGAATTCGTTTTTCGGAATGAATTGTTAATGTTTTCCAGATTTATTCGGATTTTAAATTTCGAAATGGTCTTTTTCCAGAACTTTTGCAATTTTAAGCTTTGAAATTCATAAAATAAATACAAATAAACATATAAAACAGAAATAAAAAGACAAAAGGATAAAAACAACTCATTTTATTGATATTTGAATAATACATTACAATAATGTTGAAGCTTTTTAAACTTTTTACATAAGAACTTAAAACTATTTCTAATCTTATTACATAAGAACCTAAAACTATTTCTTAAGAGGGGGTAAGTTATACTAGTGGCTCCGGTTGATAGGACATACTAGTAGCTTCACTGTTTGAGGGGAGACAGGGGAGGAGGAAAGAGGAGGACGGGAAGAAGAAAACAATGCTCCTGATCCCCATTGACTTTTCATACAATCCCTGAAAATTTCCAAAGAGGCCTATTTCTATGAAAGGCCAACGATGAAAAATCATGGTTGTAGAAGGAAGAGAAGGAGAAGGTTGTAAAAGGAAGAGGAGGAAAGGGTGGGAGAGAATGGTGTGGTTTGGAAGGCTATTTATTGGGAAGGAATGGTTGCATGGAGTGTATCTACACTTAATGCAGTCAAAAAACGTGTAAAAACACGTTTTCTTGACTTGACCCAAGACCAAAACAATTGACAAACGTGTTATGTGTGGTGCAGACCACCGGCCAAAAGATTCTGGTGCAGTCCGGATTTTATAATCCAGATTACACATGGATTCCGGATTATATAATCCGGAAACATACGATTTTGGTTGAAACAAATGAACCTTGGTACTTTCTGTAGGGTGAATGGTGGTTCAGATTGTATAATTCGGACAACCTCAGCATAAGATTCTTTTGTATAGACCACATTGCAACAAGAGTTTATGTGGTCCACAACATCCAAGGACCTCTATAAATACATCCTCTCCAGTTTTCAGCTTCGATACCAACAAAACACACAAACACACTAAAGAAAACCATGCAAATTTTTATCATTAAGCTGAAGATCTTTCTCACGTTGTCACAAATATATAGTTCTCTATTTGACGGCGTGATGAAGATCATCAGCATGCTGTCAAAAAAACAAACAAACACACCAAAGAGACCATGCAAATTTTTGTCATTGTGCTGAGGATCTTTGTCATGCTGTCGCAAAATAGATTGTTCTCTATGTGACAAATAGATTGCTCTCTAAGTGTCAGCATGGTGAAGATCATCAGCATGCTTTCAAAAATATAAAGATTGTTATGTTATTATCGTTTTTTTAACTGTTTATTTGTCTTATCTTGCTTATATTTATCTTATGTACCTTTGTTATGTTTTTTCCAAGTCATTCACCACAGAAAATAAAGGGTCTGATGCAGTTCGAATTTTACAATCCGGACCACCTTCATGTTGTCTGGAGTATGCAATCCGGAAACCCTCAGTAACATTTTGGCCGGTGACGTTTCACCAAAGATTAGGCCGGTTAGTGGAGTTTGATTGCATTTTTTGACGGTTTTGAATGTAGAACACGTTTTATTTGACTGTAATTAAGACCTATGACTTATTTAAGGCTATAAAAAGGCTTGGATCTTCAACATTTTTCTTCATTCTTCTTCACCTCCTTTCTTACATTTTCTTTTAGTTTTTTAGGTAGCTTTTAGGAGTGTTTGTGGTGTCATGGTCATTGTTGACCGCTCATACGACCCTTGCAATTGCATTGCAACTTATGCGGGGGTCGTATAACGGTCAACAAAGATCATTGACATCAAAGAAAGACACAAAATATTCATATCGTATTTGTCCGGAATTTATTTTCCGTAAACACTGACAATCTAATTCCGAAAACGAAATCCAAACCAGAGGTATTGTTGGAATTTTTGCAGGACGCGCGAGAAGCGGGTGGGAAAAAGTAAATTCCTTAAATGAATCAATTCATAAAATGACTGATTCGTATCAAATGGGTCGGATTTAAAACTGTACTTTGCATCGTGGCTATCCATCCAAAAATAAACTTTCCAACTTCCTCTCTCTCTAATATTTCGAAACTACCCACTCTCTAACCTTTCATCATCCCATAACTCCTCTCAACTACTTAAATCCTCACACCAACTCCTATTAACCATAATCTATCACCATGGCTCCGAATATGAGAATCAAAGTTGCTGGAAAGAAGGAAAAGGGCAAGACCATTGCATCTTCTGCTCAAATAGACGCTCCTCAAGACTTGATCAATATAGTAGGTTCCTTTCCCCCTTGTCCGAGAACCTCTTTCGCTGCACTAGAGAACAACTTCTACCCCATATCTAAAAATGTCTTGCATGAGCACTTTCATCGGTTATTTACCGTTCTGTATACTCTAGATAAAATGGTATTTTGGTTTTTAATTTCAAAAGTGGGGTATTTTGTTTAAATTTTTAAAAAGGGATATTTTAAATAAAAAAATCCATGACTAAATTTTAAAAAGGGATATTTTTAAAATGTAAATAAGTTTTATATTATATATATCTCTTCATCAAATTTACGTAGATATTTTTTAAAATAATGTGGTGAAATGATATACTAAATTTATGCAAACAAGATATTTATCATCTAAACGCAATAGAATATGTTAACTCACAAAATTGAGTGGCAAACTATCTTTATGATAACATGTTGGCACTTGCGGATGTGGAGGAATAAGAACATTTTTGAAGAGGAGTTCCATCGATCTTTTAATCCAATTGATGTGATTCTTAAGATGGCTATGGAGATTGATAATTGTGAACAAACACACGTAACTGGATGACCTTAGCTTACTGACACTATTTTCATTGGATAGAAGACACCCCAAGAGGGTTGGGTTAAACTCAATGATAAAAGCTCAGTTAATCTCTTGGGATGTGGTGACCTTCTCCGTGATAGCAGTGGAAATTGTTTGAATAGCTATGCTCGTAAGATAGGTTCTCGACGCGTTACATGCAGAGATGTGGGACATGTATATTTGCATGGATATGGCTCGAAGACAGGGGATCACACACTTGCAAGTGGAAAGTGACTCATCACTTTTAGTTGACATGGTAACATGGAAATGTAACATCAATGGAAAAGTTCATACCTTGATTCAGCGCATTCGTGACCTAAAAAATATGAGTTGGCATGTTCATATCAACCATACATAGCGTGAAGGAAACAAATCAGTAGATTGACCAACTAATTTTAGTCTATATTCGGACACCTTTGATTTACAAACGATTGAGACTCCTCCCAGAGAGCTCCAACATCTCATTTTTGATGACATTTCTGGTGCTTGCATGCCTTGGAATGTTCGATTAATCACTTAGTTTTCTTTTTCTTGGGCTCTGCCCTCTTTTTTGTACCAAAAAAAAAATGTTAACTAATATTCATCAAAGTTTAATTTCTTATTTGGTTAATTTAATCAAAGTTTCCTTTATTCTCTCTTTAACTGAAATAACTGAAATTCGAAAAGAAAAAGATGCAAGAGAATATTACTTCGTATATATGTGCACGTGCATGTATGTAAAGTTTATTGGTGCTCTTCAGTTTTTGTGCTTGAAAAGACAAATCTCCACCCCAATCCAACATGGAACGTCGTTGGCCCCTCATTTCATTATCTCATGCCTACCTATGTGTGTGTGAAGGAGATTCTTTTTGGCTATCTAACACTCATTCATCTTTATTTATTTTAAGGTCAAATACCTCCATGGTCTTTAAGTTTTACATTTGTTTTACACAGGTCTTTTAAGTTTCTAAGGTTTCAGATAGATCCTTTAAGTTTCGAGTTTGTTTTGGATAGGTCCTTTAAATTTATTAGGTTTCAGATAGGTCCTTTAAGTTTCGAGTTTGTTTCAGATAGGTCCTTTAACTTTGGCTTAACGGAGGTTGATAGAAAGGACTTATCTGAAACAAACTTGAAACTTAAAGGACCTATCTGAAACCTTATAAACTTAAAGGACTGATCCGAAACAAACTCAAAACTTAAAGAACTTATCTGAAACCTTAGAAACTTAAATGATCTATCTGAAACAAACTTGAAACTTAAAGGATCCGGGGAAGTATTTGGGCCTTATTTTAAACATCTATATGTTTTTTTTGACGAAATTAAACATCTATATGTTGTTTAGTAGGAGTTGTTAATTCTTTATTATTTTTTTAATCATAGTTTTTAAATTTTGCAAAATGGAGTGTTTCAATCTCTTTTACCGATAGTCCGAGTGCGACTGAACACAACATTTAAGCATAGTTGTAAGTCGAGTCTTATTGATGAAAAATATTGTCAAAACAATTATGACCTCCACAAAAAGAAAATCTATATGAAGTTTTCATCTAGTATTATGACCTCTTTGTTGTTATTTTAACTTAATAGTTGTATTGAGTTGTGGAACGTTATTCCAAATACTAACAGATCATTGTAAAAAAAAATAAAAAATACTAACAAATCATTAACGATCATGTATATGATATTATGATCATTAACGACCATGTAATAACGTGAGTCCAATGGCATAAATATTTTAAAAATAAAGAATAATTTGACACAAAATATAAAAGAATAATTTGAACACAAAATTAAGATAAATAATACTAAAGCTATATCAAATATTAACTTTTTTTAATAGCAAAGTTTTTGTTAGAAAAGAATGTTAAAACTTCATTGTAAAAGGCACGGTAGAAAAACATGTATCCACGAATATCTAACCGAACCAAACTTGATTTGATTAGTTTAGGTATGAGTATGGGTTTTACCCAATTTCAAAACGTGGGTACGAGACAACTAAAGAGAATATCGGTATCCATCTCAAACTCATACTCAAATCCATCCCGGATATAGAAAATTACTTTATTACCCTCATTTATACCGATCGATATAAATTGAAACTCAAACCTTGAAACATTTCTCTCATCCAGTCACAGTCTCAAATTGCTAGACGAAACTCACTCACTACTCAGAGTTCTCTTTCGTCACTTTCCACACCTCACACCCTCAGTCTCTCTCTTCTCCATCACCATAGATATCAATCGCCATCATCTCTTCTCGATCAGTCTCACTCTCATAGATTTACGGTGTGAATCATTATTGGTTTCATTATCATCTTCACTCTCTATGTCACCATCTTCATGTGTTATTTTTCTTCATGATTTATGTTTTTTTTGTTACGTTTGATTTTGGTTTGGTTTATCCCAAATTAGAAACCTTTATTGCCTTTATTATTTTTCTATCCATTCTATAATGAAATCATATGAAATTTGGTTTGATAATTTGGATTATCGGTTGATTTAGTTTGTAGTGGTACTTTGTACTTGATTATAATGTTTTTATTATAATGTTTTGATAATTTAGATTATAAGTTAATATAGAACATTGACATTTTAGCTTTATGTTGATATGCCATGTTATTTGATTTGATAATTGTCATGTTATAAAAACTGTCATTAATATTTTTTTTTGTTACATAAGTTAATATTGATATACAAATGAGCAATCAAATTGTTCGATTAAGGGAATGTTAAAGTGACATATTGTTATATAATACATTACAACATTTTCCCTAGAGCTGGGAAAAAAATATTATTAAAAAAATGATTCACCGAGGCGACAGGGATGGGGTTGGGATACCCACATCCATCGGATACAAGGATAAAATTCAAATTCTCATTTCAGTTGGATATGAGTAGGATAAAAGTAAGTATATGAGAGTAGATGATGGAGACGAGGAAGATAAAATTTGTTCCCATCCCACCCATTGCCATGTCTTGTATTAGAAGAGAATAGATACATAACAATTGATATTTAAGCGCAAAAATTAAGCATCACACCTATGCACCTTTTTTTTTTTGGTTACAACACCTATGCACCTTATAAAACGAGTTTAAAAATTTGCTCAATTTATCTACACCAATTTATTATCCGTTTCATTAAATATATTCTCAATTTTCAGGTCTTTGGTGTATCTTCGGCGACTTTAACGATATTTTGGATGCAAGTGAGAAAAGGGGGCGCACCATGAAACCCCCTTGGCTTATAAATGGTTTTCGTCGAGCCGTTTTTGATTCAGGTTTATCTGATGTCCCAGTCGAAGGATATCTGTACACTTGGTTTAAAAGTCTCGGCACCCCGTGTGCGGTGGAGGAAAGGTTAGATCGCGCACTTGGTAATAATTTATGGTTTAATATGTTTCCAAATGCAATTGTTGAGACTCTTGTGGCACCTGCTTCTGATCATTATCCCATACTTGTAAATGTTGCGCCTATACCTCGGCCTCATGTTCATAAACGACATTTTCGTTACGAAAATGCGTGGCAACTTTAACCGGGGTTTAAGGAGCTAGTTACTAACTCTTGGCAGGACCATTCGGCAAGCACTCTTACGCCAAAATTATCTTTATGTGCGGAAGACATATGGGCGTGGAAAAAGAATCATTGTCATAAATTAAAAACAAATATTGAGGAATGTCGTAGACAAATGCAAGACACACGGCTGCAAGCTTCTGGGGAGGACCAATTTCGCATAACTAGACTTCGACAACGCATGCAACGACTGTTGTCCCAAGACGATGCCTATTGGCGTCAACGTGCTAAAGCTCACTGGTAAAAGGATGGCGACAGAAACACAAAAATTTTCCATGCATCGGCAACAACTCGGAAAAAGGTAAACCGTATATCCTCTCTTGATGATGATGTAGGTAATAAGGTTACTAGGGAACAAGGCTTGCAAGAAGTAGCGCGGAACTATTTTGTGAATATTTTTCAACAACAGGATAGCGATTTTTCTTCTGTCATAGATGTTATTAATCTGTCTATCTCTGTTAACGACAATGATATACTCACGACACCTTTTACTAAGGCCGAGTTTAGAGATGCTATTTTCTCTAAGCATCCGGACAAGTGCTCTGGCCCTGATGGCTATAGTCCGGGTTTCTACCAACATTTTTGGACTTTATGCAGCGATGACATTTTTAAGGAATGTTGTGATTGGTTAGATACGGGACAGTTTCCCCCTGATTTAAATATTACTAACATTGCCCTTATCCCAAAAGGTTCTTCGCAGGTTAGCATGAAAGACTGGCGGCCAATAGCACTGTGCAATCTCTTATATAAAATTATATCTAAAGTGTTAGCAAACAGGCTGAAGAATGTATTGTCTTAGTGCATTTCTGACAATCAGTCCGCGTTTGTTCCCGGCCGCTCTATTCTTGACAATGTTATGGTAGCAATTGAGGTTTTGCATTTCATGAAAGCCAAGACACGCGGGGAAGATAGGTATGTTGCTCTCAAACTTGACATTAGCAAAGCATATGAACGTATGGACTGGAATTATTTAATAGCTGTTTTACACAAAATGGGTTTTCATCATCGCTGGATTCACTGGATGCGCATGTGTGTAGAGTCTGTGGATTATTCTGTGCTTGTTAACGGTGAGCAGGTTGGCCCTATTATTCCAGGGCGAGGCCTCCGACAAGGGGATCCTCTCTCCCCTTATTTGTTTATTATTTGTGCAGAGGGGCTATCGTCGCTCATCAGAGATGCAGAGACACGAGGTGTCCTTACGGGAACAAAGGTTTGTCGCCAAGCACCTTCTGTTTCCCATCTTTTGTTCATTGATGATTGTTTTCTATTTTTCAAAGCTAATGAGGAGCACGCACATGTTATGAAAAATATTTTATCCACTTATGAGTTAGCTTCGGGGCAAGCGATCAGTTTGACGAAATCAGAAATTTACTGCAGCCGCAATGTCCCTAACGACCTTAAACATAATATCACTAATATTCTTGGCGTTCAAGTTGTTTTGGGCACGGGTAAATACCTGGGTCTACCCTCTATGATAGGTCGAGATCGTAAAGCTACTTTTGCGTATATCAAGGATCGTGTTTGGCAGAAAATTAATTCCTGGAGTGGTAAATGTCTCTTGAAAGCGGGTCGTGAGGTAATGATAAAATCTGTTATGCAGTCTATTCCTACTTATGTGATGAGCCTTTTTCAGCTACCCACTACTTTGATTGACTCCATTGAAAAGATGATGAATTCTTTCTGGTGGGGACATGGCAAGACGACGCATCGAGGGATACATTGGATGAATTGGGAGAAGCTGTCGGCACCAAAAGTTCATGGAGGTATGGGTTTCAAGGACCTCTCTGCTTTTAATTTAGCTATGTTGGGGAAACAGGGATGGAAATTTATTACAGAGCCGAACTCTCTTGTTGCTCGAATTTTTAAAGCTCGTTATTTCCCGTCTGGTTCCTATCTCACGGCTACTGTTGGACATAATCCGAGCTATGTTTGGCGCAGTATTATGCGTGCTAGATTTATAGTGCGTGGGGGAGCGCGGTGGAGTATAGGCTCAGGTGCGACAATTCCCATTCTCAACGAACCTTGGTTGTCGAATGGGAGTTTATTAGTAGTGATACTCCAGGTGCTCACTTTGTTCATAATTTTACTATTAATAGTCTGATGAATTTACATGATAAAAGCTGGAATGAACAGGTGGTTCGACAGGTATTTAGTGTGGATATAGCAAATAAAATACTCCACACGCCACTTATTGCTCAGGTTGAGGATGACATAATTCTTTGGAAAGCGGAAAGGCACGGACGCTACGCAGTACGTAGTGCTTACAGGCTGTGCGTAACATAATTAATTGATTCCTCCTACCTATGGCGTCTGGGGTATTGGTCTGGTATCTGGAACCTTAAAGTCCCACCGAAGGTTAAGAATTTACTTTGGCGTATGTGTCGCGGCTGTTTACCGACTCGTGTCCATTTGTTGGATAAAGGCGTTGTTTGTCCCACTAACTACGCTAGTTGTGACTCTACTCATGAGGATCTTTTGCATGTTTTTTTCGCTTGTCCTTTTGCTATACAGGTGTGGAATAGGACTGTCTTTGGGGCTCGGTGCAACACGCCCTCTCTCATACCGCTTCAGCTACGGATGCTATTTTCTCTCTTTTAGAGAATTTGTCTGCTGAGTTATCTCAACGTCTATCAACCGTTCTGTGGAGTCTATGGAAACACCGCAATATTAGAGTTTGGGACAATGTCACTGAAACAAGTGTTGTGGTTGTAGAACGTGCTAGGAACATGGTTACAGATCGGCAACTGGCGAATACTCCGGATGTCCGTGCATCTACTCCACATCTTCAGCATGCATTGGCTGTAAACATGGGGGCCTCCACATCACACCAACCCGATAGAATCTCGTGGCAGCCCCCTATGCCAGGTAGATACAAATGTAATATCGACGCGGCTTTCTCTTCTCACCATAACCGCACAGGTATTGGCATTTGTGTTCGTGACTCGGAAGGTATTTTTGTCCTGGCTAGGACTATTACATATCCGTGTACTGTTTCGGTGGATGTGGGAGAAGCCTTAGAGCTGCACTCTGCTTTGCAATGGCTGAGTGATATGCAGCTGGATAGTGTGGACTTTGAAACAAACTCTAAATTAACTGTTGATGCCTTCCTTGCTACCAGGAACAACTTGTCTGAATTTGGTTGTATTATTTCTTCCTGTCGTTCTCTGTTTCGCAATTTATATTCTAACTCTAGGGTGGAGTTTGTTAGGCGACAAGCCAATTGCTCATGCTCTTGCACGAGAGGCTACGTCTTTAGCTAGTCCCGCCATTTATTATGATATACCCACTTGTATTGAAACTATTCTTATTA
>Ga0315913_1008726_pt1 | contig 11979 bp, 5 predicted proteins | sample MpolsnodulesMG_FD_207736 | JGI IMG/M metagenome (GOLD analysis project Ga0315913, IMG submission 207736) | Medicago polymorpha root nodule microbial communities from Los Angeles, California, United States - small nodules | ecosystem: Host-associated > Plants > Roots > Nodule | place: USA... | reverse complement strand
AATCTAAACCCAAAAGTCTGTGTATTTTGAACTATTTAATTAGCTCATTGTTTAAATTTTATATAATGAGTTCCAGCTTCTGTGCACTTTGCTCATTGTAGTCTTTATTGAAATGTTATACATGCATCGCACGGGTCAGGGTCTAGTTTGATAGAAATACCAAATAATCACTGAAATACCTAATATAGACCGTCTCCAAAATGATAAATCCCTCCACAAGCAATTCACACTTCTAATCAATTAAGATGATCGGTTTTGAGAAGACATGTGCTTTGTGCTCTCGCAAGGAGGTTTTATAGAAAAACAAATAAAATTGGCATTCCCATATATGTAAAACATAAAAACAACTCATTCCATGTTATTTGTTAATTTTCTTTTCATATTTCTTACATTTTCTTCTATACAATTCTAGGACAATAAAAAAGGATAGTTTCTCATAATTTATGCACAGAACAAGTGATATCCATTTACCAATCCAGCGCTAAACACGAGGCTCCCACAAGAGGCAAAAAAATTCCAAATCAAAATCTCAAAATATCATCAATTGTGGAGACAAATATCATTTTTTTTTTTTTTAAAAATTCAGTTTTACCTATTTATGTTTTAAAACTCCAGATCTGACTAATCTGAGGGGTTCAGCTTCCGCAAAAGCGTCCGCAGCATCTGCAGCCTCTTCATCCTTGTTTGCATCTTCAGCTTTCGCTTGGAAACTTCGCTAATTTTAATCCATTCCATGGACCTTAGCTTTTCCAATTCTAAATCTATCTCAGAATGTATATGGATAGACTTAGAATTGGAAAAGATGAGATCATGGATGGGTGTCTTCCTTCCTATATATGGATTTCACCTGAAAAATAAAACTCAACCCATAAGTAAGATCTCTAAATGCACAAGACTAAAAGAAAATTTTGTCCGTTATAAACTATAGAGTTGTATACAAACATCAAATTCAACAGAATCTCAAGTCATAAACAAATTATACAAAGTAATCACAAGTTTTGCAACACATTCACAAGTTTTACACAGTCGCAACTCAAAACATATAATCACAAATCTGTCGTCTAAGGTGTCAATTGTGCCGTTTAATTATTTGATGCGATGCCTTTTGCAGGAAGGCTATCGTGGCAGAATTGCTTCTGGAACGCAATTCTCATATGAAAAGGAAAAAGAAAATCGCTTACTTGAGAAATTGCTTCTTCGCGTCTCCGTTTGGATCAGTGCTTCTTGCGGCTGGCTGCGCAGTTTCTATGTTTTTGTAGGGTTTTGAGTTTCTCATCATGTAATTCCACGGAAAGTAAATACTATTTATTAAAAACAATTACTCCTCATTCCTAAAATTCCAATAATGAAAATAAAAATTGATTGTTAATGCATGTGTTTCAAAATTTGGATCAGATACATTAATTTTACCTATTTTTACTTATATTTTAGAACGGAGAGAGTAATTATTTATCATTAAGAAAACGTCATATTAACCAATGTCCGGGGCTTTGGTTACGGATATGAAAAAAAGTTATTACTAGAAAAAATAAACTTCTTTTTATAGTGGCCGAAGCTCGAACCCTAGACCTTTCATATATTATGCATTGTCATTACCAACTGAGTTAAGCTCAGAAGGACTGACTTTTCATGGATTAATTACACAATTTTCAATGCAATAAATATTATATAATTTCCCTTAAAAAAATAAACGGTAATAGTCATTTTAGTCCATAAACATATAAGGTTTAGTCACAATATCAAAATTTTTTAATGTCAAAGACTATTTTGACTAACGAAGTACACAATTAAAGACTATTTTAAAATTCTGATACATTGAAAGACTATTGTGACTATTCAAAATATATTCAGGGACCAAAATGACTATTACCGCAAATAATAATCTATAAGAGATTTGTGCTAAGCACATTACCCATGCTTGAACGTTTGAAACGTGAATTTTTTATATGTATATTATTAAAGAAGTTTAGTGTTGAAGCTTGAGTTATATGTTAAATTTATAGTTTTATTTGAATTATGAAATGAAAAGAAAAAAATTACTCTCTTCAACCTATATTATAAAATATTTTGAGCATTTTATACGTATTAAGAAATATAATTAATTTTATATGGAAAAGAGATATTATGAGTTATTTTACCAAATTGTCTTTAGTAAATGGTATGTAAAAGATAAATTAAAGAAATGAAAATGAGGGAGTAACATTAATGGGTATAATAGTTATGGGTATAATAGAAAAAATAACATTAATATTTCATTTGCATTGTAAAAGTAACTTATAATTTGGTATAATTTTTTTTTCAAAGAGACTTATAATTTAGGAAGGAAAGAGTAATGATCAAGATGACGATAATGATAAAAATATTGAAATAGTTGTTAATAAATATTATAAAGTGGGTTGACTAAAAATATATCAAAAGATTACTAATAATAAAAATCTTATGAATGATAAAGATGATGTTAACAAGTCTCATATTTTTTATACATCATTGATAAATATTTATAGTTTTATAAATTTATAAGTAATAAATATGTATTATGTACATGATTTATTTTTTATATTAAATTGTAATTACTATAATTTCTCTTATTATTATTTAGAACATACATAAAAAAAAAATCAATTTAACTAATTAAGTAGCGTTCGTAAAAAAAACTAATTAAATAGCGACTAATTTTTTGGTGTTTTAGAACCAAAAAGTTGATTTTAAAGTCAGAATTTAATTATAAGGTATTGTACACTTTAATACACATTAGAGTACCCAATTATTTTTGGTTCAACAAAATATAGGGTTCATTTTTTTTTTCTTCTGAAGAAGTTAAAAGAGCCCTATAAATATTACAAAGAAGAAAGATTCCTCCAAGTTAAGTAGAAGGTGTGTACCAAGGAATCATAACAATGCATCACAAAAGACAAAGAGAATAAAAAAAAAAAACATAATTCAATGAGCGACATTAGATGGTGGAATAACCTAAACAAACAAGCGGGTTGGTCCATCATGCATGGAATTCAAATAGAGATGAGAGATATACGCCTTAAGCCACTACCATGAATGAAGCTTCACCCTGACAACCATTTAAGCGATATATGGTTGTTTGTTTTGAAAAGTATGAAGGTTACGCTCCTTCCAAATGATCCAAATAATAGCTAGCCAAATCATTTGAAAACATGTACGAGTATCCTTCCTAAAAAGATGAACTCCAACAAACTGGGAAACATGCATACTAATATCATAGGAAAGTACACTAGAGATCCCCAACCACTACAAAATTGACCACTAGACGTTTCCAAAATAATCACACACCACGAACACATGATTGACCGGTCCCTCCTTTCCGTAGCCACCCGAGCATAAAAGCGACCTTTGATGAAGAACTCCATGTTGAGCCAACTTATCCTTAGTTTGAAGTCTTTTATTAAGCAATCTCCATGCAAAAATAGATACTTTGAGAGGCACGCCTTATTCCAAATGATTACAGTAAACATCGCTTAAGATTGCAGGTCATTAGTAGTTAGCAGGTTGAAAACACCCTTTACCGAATAACCATGAACTAGATCGTGTTTCCAGAACCAAGAATCCTCAACATAATTCTACAAAATAATATTATCCAACAAATATCAACACTCCCCCACCAAATCCTCTTCCTACACAGTCTCCTCCTCCAAGCCCACCATTCTCCCTCAACCCTCCAATCTATAATCTCTTCATCTTAACCACTGAAATGTGGGGGAGTGTTGTTATCACCCTTTACCGAATAACCATGAACTACATCGAGTTTCCAGAACCAAGAATCCTTAACCGAATCATGCAAAATAATATTATCCAACAAATAACAACACTCCTCCACTAAATCATCTTCCTCCGTAGTCTCCTCCTCCAAGCTCACCATTCTCCCTCACCCCCAACCTAATCTCTTCATCTTAACCACCGAAATGTTAGGATCGACATGAAGATAAAAAAAAACCGACTAAATCTAACCTATAAAAAATAGGTTAAAAAAAGTGATTTTGACATTCAATAATTTAGAGAATTTTTAAAAAATATGAATCAATTTTGTGTTTGTTTATCATAATAAAAATCACTTTTTAACAAAATAATTTAGTTTGATGGGATACAACTATATGAATATATGAAAGGGATTTTTTTGTTCCAAAACTACCTCCATCTTTTGATATTTATTTTATATCTTCTATGAAAATATCTATTTTTTGAAAGCTACTCTTTACAACTTTTCATTTGAAGTTATTTTTAAATTTTTTGTCGATTCAGATTTTTTTTTTAAAGGTGTGACAAATAGATACAATACTTCTTTTTTTTTTTTCAAAAAAGAAAGTAATTTTTTATCTTAAAAAATGTTATAACAAACGACCTCATATGCCTCGTTTATTACAGGATAAAATAAAAATTATTATAAGAGGTCCTTTGTCATAGCTTTTTGAAGAAAAAAATACTTAATTTTAAAATATTTTTATCAATTTTAAGAGTATTGCAGTCATTTGTTACAATTTTTATTAAAAAAAAAATCAGAATCTACAAAAATCTTAAAACAACGGTTACATAATTCTAATCATATTCGCAATAGTCACATAGAAAATTCTAATAATTTTCCCCATCATCACTTGACGACAAATTTAGTACTCTTGTAACCACCATAAATTTTTTGGCACGTTACCGTGTATTGTTGATAAAATTAATAAATGTGCATCTTATTTAAAAAAAATAAAAAATTAAACAATCTCAATATTTATAAATTTTTTTGTAAATATATTGAATATTTTTGAAAAGATCACGCGAACAAAAAAGGAAACAAGGGTCTAATTGATCTTGAATGATCAAGATATTTTAGTACTGAATTAGGAAAAAGATTGACTTCAAAATTAAAATGATTTGAAAATAAAAGGAAAGAATATCAAGGATAATGAAATTTGGACAAATTAAGCTATAGAAATTTCAGAACTCATTAATTTTATTACAACAGAAATACCCGTAAAAGTTTGATTCGTATAAAATATAGTCGTTTTTTTTTTTTTTTGTTGATAAAACCTCTGAAATTTTTTATTTATTTTTTGATAAAAATATAATCAAGACCTTTTAAAGGGTGCAACAAAATCAAAGTGATATTCAAATGAGATTTTTTACCCTTTAAAAAAGTCTCATAAATAAAATAAATTTTGATAGAGTATCTGTATGATGGATTTAAGTGGTTTTTAGTAAAATATGTTATATAAATACCACTCTCGAACCCTTGGTCTTTTGTTTTCTTCCACCATACATAGTTCATTCTCTCTTCCTTTTCTTCTGCAGGTACGTTCTTATTCTTCTTGATTCAATGTTTTTCTTATTTTTATGCACTATATTTTAATTTTTTTTTTCTTTTTTTGACGAATTTTTTAGTAAGTATTGATGATAGCAAAATCATGTAGGAACAGTTTAATGAAATAGTTGTCTCTCAATATTTTTCCATGGCTTCGTGTACGTTCTTATTCTTGTTAATTTTTTTGCACAAGGTTTTAATGTTTGTTTTTTGCTTTAAGTAGTGTTTTTTATTTTTTTTAAGAAAAAAACACACACTACTTAGAAGAAAAAAAAACATTAAAACCTTCTTTAAGTTGTGTTGATAGCAAAATTGTGTACGAACGGTTTAAACCTTAGGCCAAAACTTGATAGAAAGATGAGTTTTTGTTGAATAAACAATCAATTTAGTCAATAAACAACTTTGCTTCATAAACTATTAAAATCGACTTAAAGTTCCTAAACTGTAATTTCATCCATCAATTTTGTCCTTTAATCAACTAGGTTAGGGACTAGATTGATGAACAAGAGTGTAGTTTAGAGACCTTTTAATTGATTTAGTGACCAAACAAATTGGAGATGGAGTAATAGTTTAGTGACTAAATTAATTGTTTATTTTTAATTTTATTTTTTGCACAAGGTAGTGTTTTTTTAAGGGGAAAAAAACACTACTTGAAGAAAAAAAATCAAAACCTTCTCTAAGTAGTGTTGATAGGAAAATCATGTACGAACGGTTTAATGAAATAGTTGTCCCTCAATATTATTCCATGGCTTCGTAACAAATAGAAAAGTTTCTCTTATCCCTTTTAAAATTGTCTATTCCCTTGACCCAACGGGAGTTAATTCACGCTCGACATTTTTCAGCGTGAGTTAACTCCCGCTGAAACTTTTAAGAACGGTTAACCCGACTTAAAAAGTGATTGAACCGATGTAAAATGCGCCAACTTGAGTTAACTAGCGCTGAAAAACGTCGAGCGTGAGTTAACTCCCGCTGGGTCAAAAGAATGAGCAATTTTGAAAGGGAGAAGAGCAATTTTCAACAAATAGATACAAATGTCATGTCTTATGATCATTGAATCGAAATCAAACGGTGCATCAAACAAGCAAATTTTGATTTTTTCTTTATTCCAAAATTTAAAATACCATGCTTGAATTCTAAACTCTTCAATTTTAGTTCGAGAACTACCGATGTAATAACTACGTGGATGATTAAGATTTTTACTTACCCAACCCAAATATGTAACAAACATATCATACCTTTAGGCCAAAGCTTGATAGAAAGATGAGTTTTTGTTGAATAAACAATCAATTTAGTCGGTAAACAATCAATTTACTCACTAAACTATTAAAATGGACCAAAAGTTTCTAAACAATAATTTCATCCATCCATTCTGTCTCTTAGTCAACTAGTTCAGGGACTAAATTGATGAACGAGAGTATAGTTTAGAGACACTTTTTAATTGTTTTAGTGACTGACCAAATTGAAGATGGAGTAATGGTTTAGTGACTAAATTTACAGTTTATCCAATGTGATCAACAACTCATGCTTAAAGGCAGTGTTTTCCAACGCTGTATGATTTTAAAATAGAGTAATTTATTGCTCTCACCTTTCTCATTGGAGGGAAAACATCCAAATTTTGTAGTAAAGGAAAAACATTTAGGATTCTATTCCGTTCTTTAAGCTTATTTTTCCCGAGGTTATTATGTATAATTTTGCTTGTGTTATTAGATACTTAGTTATAGTTATTTCCTATTAAACTAGATTACTTGTTTAACAAGTTACCATAGTTAGTGTCTTAACCATAGTTCTAGCCAACGTTTTAAAAATCGGTGCGTTCGTGAGAAAAAGAGAACGGCAAATAGGTACGAAACACTGCCATGGGCGCAACAAAACGTCGCTCATGACAATATAAAAAGATTTCCGTTATTTTTCAATTTAGATGGATGAAAATCATACTTTTATTACAGATTTGAACATAAATTACATAATGTTATCTCATTTAGGCTCTTTCTCTAATTCAAAATTTCAAATCTATCTCTAGTTTAAGTTATTTAAGTTAAGGTTTTGCTAGAAGCCACCCATGAAGGTGTCTTTTAGCAACCCACACCTCAAAGTGTGATTTTCACTTTTTAGTTATAACTTTGCTAAAAGACACCTTCATAAAAATTGGTGTCTTTTAGCAAATGCTCATAGAATAACTTGCTAAAAGACACCTTCATAAAATGTGTCTTCTAGCAAAACCCTTTAAGTTATTATACATTATTTAAGAGTAGTGCGATGTTGTGATTAATTAAAACCATGACAATTGCAATCCATAACACATCATTCGCAACAGCCGAAATTGCAGAATCCTACACGAGACTGTGACCTTGACCATTATTCTAGCTAATAACTAATAACTAACTTTTGGTTATAGTTAGTATTTAGTAATGCTTGGTTAAGGGTACTTATAGATCAGTTAGTTGCTTAGATGAATTTTCCCCTTCAATTATTTGGTTTTCACATTGTATATATACATGTACTCATATCTTTTGTAATCAATGAATTCAATAATATTTTCTCAATTCTATCAATCTTGTTAAACTTTCCATATGTGCTGGTCTGAATGTGATTGTTGCTGCAAGAGCTTACTGATTTTGATTTCCACATCAGGATAATTATTTGCTGCTTTATTACGCCCACACAAGTTAAGCAAGTCTGTGAAGATGCAAACTAGGAGAAACCGTAGTCGAGAATGCCATTCTCCTAAGGTTTCAGGAGCACAGAGGAAGGGTTCTGAAAATGGCCAAGTAGCTGATTTAATTAAATCTTCTGGAAGAAAAAGCAATGAATCTTCTTGCGCTTTTGAGGATAAAGATGCTGAGCAATGGCCTCTAAATCTGGGAACGGAAGCAGCTGAGGATATCAGGGTAACCAGCAAGCTGTAACTCCGGCGACTATGTTCTCTCCTTGTCTGTATGAGTTTGACCCTTACTCATTCATAAAAACCTTACCAGAGTTGTCAAAGGTTGTTCCCTCTTTTAGACAGATGTTGCTACCTAGGAAGACTCGAGGTTGCCCTCCTACTACTCTTGTTCTGGGCTTGGATGGAACTTTGGTGCATTCTACACTAGTAAAACCTAAGGAAGACCATGACTTCACTTTTACTGTGAGTTTTAATTCTGTAAAGGAGGATATTTATGTACGCTGTCGTCCTCACCTAAAACAATTCCTTGACGAAGTTTCTGGTATTTTTGAGATTATTGTATTTACTGCTGGTCAAAGAATTTATGCTGACAAACTCCTAAACATGCTTGACCCAAGCCGGAAGATATTTCATCATCGTCTATTCCGTGAATCCTGTGTTAATGTGGCCGAAAAATACGTCAAAGATTTAACACTGCTTGATCGTGATTTAGCACGTGTTATAATGATTGACAGCTCCCCACATTCATTTGGGTTCCAAGTGGAGAATGGAATACCAATTGAGACTTGGTTTGCTGATCCTTCAGATAATAAATTGCTTTCATTGATTCCTTTCTTGAAGAGTTTGGCAAAAGTTGATGATGTCCGAACCGAAATTAAAAACAGGTTCAACCTCCAGAAAATAATTGCTGATGCTTATTAGGTGAAATGGATATCTTGTCTTAAGAATAAATTGTCGCGCATCAAACATTTTTTTGTTCTATCATTCTTGTTCTGCTTATATTATAGTATTAACAGCAGCATTTTCTTTTTTGTTGAAGATGTAATGACAACATTATTGAACTAGAATAGAGGCTTATGAGAGTGTTAGAATGTCACTAATACATTTAGACCTTTTGGTAAATTTTGACGGGTAACATATTTTTAAATGTTGCTAACATAAGTTTTAGGTAACGTTCTTTTATTATATATTGTTTCAAGAATATTAGTTTGTAAGTCTTGCACTCATTGATTACACCCTGTTCTTAATTTCTATCTCGCACTCTCATTTTTTCGCAGACCGTCTCTAGATGAAATTGCATTTCGCAACTCTGCCGCTCACTATGCTTTCTCAATTTCCGAACAAGATTCGCATCTTCTTCACATCTTCTGTTCAGTTTTGCTCTTGTTTTTGTATCTCATCTCGTTCGAAATGATTCATAATCTTTTTTCTGATCTTGCTCTTACATCTTGTTCACCTCTTCTTTATCGCATCTCAAATGCCGTTACAATTTCGGAAGAACCAAATCAAATTTGTAGGTTTTTTACTTTAAATAATTTATGATTTATTCAGATTCAAATCCCATTCAGTTTTAACAATAATTTTCTATTGATATAATCTATTGTGTGATGGAAAGCATAACTATGATAAATTTTCATTTTACCGCAAAACAATTCTCCCATGTATTAAAAGTAATATTCATCTGTTCTTTTACGAAGTGCTTTTTGCATGAGATATATGTTCTCATAAAAAAAGCAATCAAACTCCCAAATTTTGTAACATTTCAACAAGCAAGCAAAACATATATCTCTTCATCATCTGTTTAACTCCTTTTTTAACAAGTCAAAATAATTAGAAACAACCTGATCATGTTGCAATATCTCCTCTTCTTCATTTCTATTCTAGACAGTAATTAAATCAATCAAATTTTCCGTCAATCAATTTTGCACAAATCGATCGTAGGTAAAGGAAACAAAGAATGATGCCAAATAAATATGATGCCATTTAAAGGTTGAATTAGTTAAGTTCTACTAATTCAGAATAGCTCTGCTAAGACAAACGTGTTGGGATAATTCTTAAAGTTGTAATGTCTATCACAGAAAAATAAAGAATGTGCCATCCCAAACCACCAAATTAGGGGAGAGGTGATTTGCTAACATAAATGATTGAAAACTAACATTAGAATACTCCAAATCATTCATCATATTACAGATATGGAATTGATAAGTTTATATTGATAGTATCAGATGTGTGACAGTCAGATTATTCATGGAGAAAAGATTTGCAGGTAATGAAGTATTCTAAACTACTGAATTTGGTTATTTAGCCGTTTGAGAAGCCTCGGAGGTCTTCGCTTCTATGGGGCACTGGGATACATATGGTTTGAGCTGCATAAAAGACAAATAGCATGAATCAGTAATAGTGAACAATATAAACTATAATCATTACAATTTCAATCTTATTGTTTGAGAGTTGGGATGTAAAGGGAAGGACTTGGGAGTAAAAGGGAAATAGAACGAACGATAATCCTCCACCTTGTGTGCGAGAAACTCAAAAAATGTACTGAAGAGTTTTGGAAGACTTGGCCAAACACACCAAATCATTTTTATCTTTTTATAATTCTCTTAACATAAAACTATCAATTATAAGCAATCCCATCCCATCCTTTGAAAATTTTCTCCCAAACAAGATGAGAAACTCCCTCCCTTTCACTTTTCCTCCTCTCCTCGGAACCTTCCTCTCAAAACTCCCAAAGGCTTTATTTTCTAAACTCCCAAAACCCTTTCCTCCCCACCCCTCCAAACTCACAGAATTTCTCAAACCCCGAATCATTCCTAAAAGAAATTATATTGTTCAAAGCTCGTAGTAATTTTCATTGAGACGAACCCTTTCTTTGCCTCAAACAATAGGATACTGCGGCTAAGGACAATGACTCAATTTTCATATCACTATAGCAGACATTTTAAGGTAGACTATGCCTACAGAAGCAAATACAAGCACATTATAAGAAGAAAAAAAAATAAAAATAATACAATGCAATGAAACAAATAACATGATGAGAATCGAACATCTAGGTTCTTGCTGTTTCCACTGTCAAAATAAGGAAGCTAAAGATAAACATAGAAACCATAAATGAGCTAAAACAAAGTTAGAGTTCACACAAGAGGGAGAGAACTTAAAGGAACAAGGTCAAACTATACTATCAAGGAAGCAGAAGAACTGAATACCAATAGTTATCCATGTAAATTTTGACACCATAAACAAGTAGAAAGAAGACAAGGCAACATATGAGTAGAAGATACAAACCTTAAAACCAGTCAAATCAGGAACTACATAGTTTGGTAACTTTTCCTTCACCACCACATACCCACCTGAAATAATATGCAGGATTACATCCCAATTAATATTACAAAATAGATTAACACAATTACCATATAGCTTAGCAAACTATTTTATTACAATACCTAAAATGTGCTTCATGGTTAAACAAAACAGCATAGAAAAGCAATGTTGCTGAGTTTTCTAAGCCTAAATAATGATTCTAGTGTTTTATAAAGTCAAATTTACTAACTATGGACAACCAGAACATGAGAAGCAGCATAAATTATTACAAGGCCAGCCACTTTCTAATGTTCAACATAGAAATGCAAGTATTTCTTTCGTCAAAACCCATAATAGAAAGGACTACCAGCCCTCATAAAGATAAAGTGAAACACAAGTAGGCATCTTTAGACATCACAAGCCAAAATCAACTAGTTACAGAAAATTAAATTAGCCCTCATAAGTCAAAATCAACTAGTAACAGAAAATTAAAACCAGCGAAATTTACAAATCATTGAAAAGGGGTTTAAAAGCATTTTAGCTCTGGTCCAGTGCTTTCCACTCTAATTTGTTGAACTAGCATATTACTCCCTAATTTAGTGCTACTTAATGTATCTTACCACGTAAAATACTAGATTTCCCTTCATTTAAAACCGTTTTAAGGGTCATTTTTGTAATTTTCAAAACCCTAACTATTACT
>Ga0315913_1008723_pt1 | contig 11984 bp, 5 predicted proteins | sample MpolsnodulesMG_FD_207736 | JGI IMG/M metagenome (GOLD analysis project Ga0315913, IMG submission 207736) | Medicago polymorpha root nodule microbial communities from Los Angeles, California, United States - small nodules | ecosystem: Host-associated > Plants > Roots > Nodule | place: USA... | reverse complement strand
AATTTTTTTTTCTTTCAAACAATGGTTCTATAGAAAATTTCAGTTAACACTTTTAATTCCATATTTTAAGTCATCTCATGTGTATCAATCAAAATTTGGAATATTTTTGCAGTTATATATAGTACATTGCAGAAGTTAGAATTTTTTAACGAGGCATGAATTAAATATGAATTTTTATGTTTTTCGTGCTTGAAAATTCATATTTAATTTATATTTCATTACAAAATTCTAAACTTTTTATGCATAAATTCTTATAATATTATAAACATATATGCAAAAACACATTAAATTTTTTAAAAATAAATAATCACTTTTAAGAGTTTTGAATCCGTTTGTCACAACTTTTAAACAAGATCAGAATCTAAAAACAACTTCAAACGGGAAGTTGTTAAAAGTAGCTTATCAAAAAATGGTCTTTTTTAAGAGGAGATAGATAATAATTGTCGAAATATTGAGGTAAATTTGTAACAAAAATTTTTTTTTTTATATAATCGTATCTAAACAAACTAATTGTTTTTTTAAAAAAATTGATTTTTATCACAGTAAACAAATGCAAAATAAGGGGTAAAATTGGAAAGGGAATATACATTTGTTGTGGATTGTTCGTATTTTAATGAGATTTAACTAACTTTTTAATTGTTAATTTAAATAAAAATGTTAAAATGGTTTAAATGAAGGGTAAAATTGAAAAGAAAAAAATATATTCTAAAAGGGTGTACTACCTTTATATACTGGTATGGAAAAATAGATAATATTGTTTCTACGGTAGTGGATTAATTCCAATTTCAATAATTTTTTTAAAAATGAAACAATATTATAAAAGGATAAAATATTAAATAAACTAATTTTTTTTTTATAAGCCAAGAGTAAAATGACATAAAAAAGAATAGTGTCCAACTAAGTTGTTACCCTATTCTCGTCTATTGCCAATTGCCAGGGCCGTTCCAATAAAATTGGAGATTCGACTCTAATATTAAAAATGACCCCTAATGAAAATAATTAATGATAATTTAAACAATTGCAAATTAACAACAAGCATTATTTTGATTTTAATTTGTTTTGTTGAATTTTTGTGGTTGATAGATTTGTGTGTTTGACCTAACTTGTTCATTTACTCTTTATTTTTGTCAAATAATAAGTGTTTGATTTAGACTTACATAACAAAAGAAAATATTATCCTGCATCCCAACAATTATACTCATCAAACACCTAGAACACAAAATTATACATACAATGTCCATTGTGCTATTGAATATGTATGTGCTTCTGCTTATGTTCAGAGTGGAACGATAATTAACTACTTTGCAACAGTTAACTGCCATTTAGCAGCAAGCGGTATTTAATTATCATTGGGGGGTATCTTAAATAATTTGATGTGCCTAAAGAGCAATTTTCATTAAAAAATATTATGAGAAGAGAGTGAATCCGCTCGCTCCATTTTTTTTTGGTAGTGATAGTGTTTTCTATTTTTGGTAGTGATCCGTTCGCTCCATTTATTCTATCACTATGGTTTTCCAAATGTCATTTATAAGTTCAAATACTCTTTCTCTCAACAAAAAAAAAAGTTCAAATACTCTAAAATTAGAGACATATCTATACCAATGAAAGATACGCACAAATATATCCTACGAGTATTTCTTTTACTTTTTCAGAGATATTTAACCCGATACATGTGAGATACTTCACAAATATACTTGGATAGTGGATACATATCTTAAGAAAAATCAAGGGTATAATAAGCAAGCATACATGTTGAAAACAATTCAAGTATCATGCAGAGGAAGAAAAATAATACAAGTAAAACTGAATAGAAAACGCCAAAACTCAGTCTCTGATTGGGAAGTGGGAACAGCTATTAGAGGAAAAAACAAGGGAAAAGTACACCTAATAATTTACATAATAATTCAACTCTTCACAAATAACAACCACTCCCCTTTATCCCGTGAGTGCTTTCCAATGAGCCTAAGCTCATAAAGTTGTTTCATATATTTTTTTGAGAGAAAGTTGCTTAAAATTTTCATCATGTGAATGGCTTAAAATTACATTATATTATACCATGACAAGTTAAATATACAATTTATTATTTTCCAAAGTATTTGATGGTGTGTGAAAAATTCCAACACACTAATTACAAATATCTTGAATATGTTTGGTACATTTTTTCACAAACTTCTACTCTTTCCTGTGCCCTATAATTTTTTTCAGCTGAATAATAGCTTCACCACTTTACACAAAATTGCAAAAAAAAAGTTAAAACTTAAGAGGCAAAAACATTTAAAATGATATGTCCATGGCCTCATGGTCAGGGGTCTTGTGACCAAAACCACCAGATTCATCACTTGGTCTCCTTTTAACCACACTTGCTCGTTGCACTAACCGGACCAATGCTTGCACCACCTCGGACATTGGAGGTCGAAATTCGGGTTCCGGCTGTACAAAACATTAAAATAATTGAGAATCTTTTGTCGAAGAATATGAAAGTAACACATTACATACAAAGATATTGTTTAAAACTGCAAATTATGATATATTAAATCTGGATATTTGGAAACAATACTTTAGTTTAGGGTAGGTGGGGTAGCTTTTGCAACATGACCAAGTGCATAATGAATTAGCAAAAAGCCAAATTATATGGGTAGGTGGGCCAGTTTATTACAGTTTAAGAAAATAATAATCTTTTAAAAAATAATTATTTTAGGAGTTTTTCATCTTTTGGTAACAGTTCTCTTTAAAAAAAAATGAGAATATAAAGACTGCTTAAAATAGGAAGTTGTTTTGATTAAAAAATGATCTTGATTATGGTTAACAACACAATAATTCTTTGATCTCCTAAAAAATATTCTCTAAATTAATGAATGTCATAATCGCTTTTTTTAATGTACAAACAGACCCTAAGTTCTAAGGTAGTAGGTAATAAAATAAGTTAGCAGCCCTTATCTTTGTTTTGATATTGCATCATTTGAAAAGTTTTACCTGAACGCAGAGGGCAATGATATCAGCGAAGCGTGACAACGACTTTGCAGGGTACATTCCATTCAAACAAGGATCAACCATTTTTGACAAGGCATCTATATCATGGAGCTGCGGTGTAGCCCACCTCACAAGTGATTGCTCAGCTCGAACTCTTGAACTAAAATCAACAAAATTTACAACCGAATGTAAGAAGTCATACATAAAAGAAAAGGCAAACAATAAAATGACAGGCTTGAAGATTAATTTCCATCGTGTTACAATACGCTCACCTGTCAAGTGGCTTCCGACCAGTTAAAAGTTCCAGCATAACCACGCCAAAGCTGTAAACATCGCTTTTTACAGTATATACTCCTGATAATGCAAATTCAGGTGCACTATAACCGAATGAACCAACCATCTGAGTTGATGATACCTGTTAAATTTAAAGGAACTTATTTTATATATAGAGAGTGCTAAGAAAAGATACTAAAACCATGTGCATCAATGCATGAAGGAAAATGAAGCATCTTTCACCAACCTGTCGCTCAGTGTTTGGTGTCAGAGCAGCTAAGCCACAGTCAGACAGGTGAGGATTGAGCTCCTCGTCGAGTAATATATTTGCTGATTTGAAATTTCTATGTACAACAGAGGGCAAGCAAACTTCGTGCAAGTACCTGGTTAACAAAGCATATGACTCAAGAAATAAGACTGAATGCAATAAGCTAAGCTCCCGCTAAATCAAGAAACTTGGGGGGAAATCCCAGCGAATGGGATAGCATGTCAAGGCCTCTCCGAGGAAAGACTTGTGCATGTTTTGAATCACGGTGGTGCCGTGATTTTGTTGAAGCTCCGAAGTGTAGCATTTGCAAAATCACCGTGAAACCGAACACGTATTTAATATGTTGTCAGATGGGTATGATACTTACTCTAAGGCCCGGGCTGTGCCAAGAGCTATGCGTACACGAGCATTCCAAGGTAAAGCTTTGCTGCTTTCTTCGGCAAAATGGAGCATGTCATGCAAATTTCCATTTCCAATATATTCATAAATTAGAAGCCGCTGGCCATGTTCTGCACAATATCCAGCAAGTGTAACAACGTTCGGATGCCGCAAGCGTGACATATTCGAAATAGCTTCAAGAAAATTGTCTTCCTCTTGTAAGGACAGTGCTGCGTTGTCAATCTTCTTAACGGCCATAATCTAAACAAGAGGAAAACTCGTAACTAATAGAATATTTGGGTGTATATAAATTCTCAAACTAATAGTATGAAGGTGGATAACAAATGCAACATTAAAAGGTTACCTTCCCATTTGGGAATTCAGCCCTGTAAACTCGACCAAGAGAACCTTCTCCGATAATAAATTCTTGACTGAAGCTATTTGTTGCACTCTGGAGCGAAGCAACTGTGTATGATGTGGAAGTGATGGGAGACCGCATCTGCTTTACAGATCCACTTTTCATAGGCATCCTATCCATCGTCACATTTTCTGCAGGAGGACGAGGTTTGAGATCTGTAATAACGGCAGCACTTTTCACCCTTTGCTCTTGCATTTGAGGAGTTACTGCGAGTACAAACCCACAAGAAAAGCTAAACTTGTAAGAGTACAAAAAAACAAAATGACATAATCACATAATATATTTCGAAACAAAAAGCTAGAGAAAAAGAATTCACCATTGATGATTCCAGGAGGAAGGCTACCGTTTGAAGTTCTTGCACCCTTTTCCTTCCCTTTTAGCTTTCGGATACAGAAAACAATAGCAACTAGCACGACAGAGGACACCAACAGTGAACCTAAAACAATGCCTACAATGGCCCCCGCTGACGTTCCCTTATGGTCATCAGATTTTTTATCATCAGAACCATGTCTTTTAGGATGTGAACCAGACCCGGAGTGAGGATTACTTTTATCGGATTCACGAGGTGGAGGTGAAGTAGATTCTGTCGAAGGAGGTGCAGGGCCATCATCGATAGTATTTCCATCATATCTGGTTTGTATTTGAAGAGTCACATTAACCACACTGATGAAGTTATGCATTCAAAAAATGATTGAAATTCTGAAAACATTCATAAATACTTACATGAAATTATTGATAGATTTAAGCTCAGGAGGTATCGATCCACTGAAATTATTCTTTGCAACATTTCTGAAAATTATAGAGCAAGATCAGAAGAGTCTGACATGCCAAAAACTCAAGGCTTGGAGGGAAAAGAACTTACAAAGTATCCAAAGGCAAACCAACAAGAACACCAAGAGAGCCAGTCAATTGGTTCTTCTGCAAGAAACTGCAAATGAAGTTTTGAAATCATTAAATTGATATTTACTGAAAATTTCTCGCAATTCATCAAATAAAATATCATTCGACATACAGAGAAGAGAGACTGGACAGTGTAGCAAATGAAGGTGGAAGATCCCCAGAAAAGTTATTAGATGATAAATCCCTGCATCATTGAATATGAAGGCAAACATTCATCAAATATAATCATTTGTAAAACTAAGAATAGTTAGCCAGTTATACGAAGTATAACATATTTTACTAGTTCCAATTTCCAAGACTATACTCTATAGCGTATACAGAATTATAAAGATTTAGTATGAAATTCTTCTTCTCATTCTTGTTCAATGCTTAAAACAAAAAATATCAAATTTGTTTAACCATGGCCACAAAACAGTACAATGTGAGTTCTTTTCTTAGCCGGAATACTATGAAAAGGAAATAAACGAGGGAGAACTGAGCTAAAGAAACTATGCAAGATATCTTACAAGGTATCAAGATGGGAATGATTAGCAAAAACTTCTCCGATTGGCAAGGAGAGTGCATTATTGCTCACATTCCTGAAAACCACATATAGATAGTTTAAGAGTGGCTCCAGTGTATGACCAAACTTAACATTATGAAACAAGATTGTAACCATCCAACAACAACTTACAAATAAGTGAGTGAAACCATGGCAGAAATGGAATACGGAAGATTTCCAGTTAAGTTATTTCTTGCAAGATTTCTGATTGACACAATTGAAGAGTAAATTAACATTTCAGATAAAGCAAGAAAATGAAATTGATCAAAAACTGAAAAAAGGAAGTGATTGTAGGTGAACATTATTATTACTACATACAGGCTTGTAAGATTTGGTGGCAACTGATAGGGAATTTGATCATGGATCTTGTTGTCACTCAAGTCACTATAAAGTTAAAAGCATACAAAAATAGAAAATAAAAAACCAATCAGTAATAATATAATAAATAGTAAAAATTATGTATAACAAAATCATGGATTAGAATTATCTTACAGCTTTCTGAGTGACATAAGGTCTGAAAGCAAGTATCCAAGAGTCCCATGGAGTCCTAAACCAGAGAGATCACTAACAAAACATAACAAAAGAGAAGTTAATTTCTTCAGCCATAGAATCACTTAAGAAAAAAGTGATAAAAATACATTTATGAAGTTTCGTCATTCAGAATACCATACATTGAAACAACAGATGAACCCTCACAAGTTATCCCTTTCCATGAATCTCCACATGGATCACCACCCCCAATTTTCCAACCATTTAGTTCAGTTGGATTATTAAACGCATTGTACATCACCTCAAGAGCTTGAACTGTAACAGAAAACCAAAAATAGTAAAATCATTCATTCATAAGTACTTCATATATTATACTAATTCAGCAACCAGATTCTCACAAAACAAAATCAAAACCCCCAAAATTTAATTCTACTCTCAATAAGCTACTGTCAATCACCGGACACCAACACATTGACACCGGTGATAATTTAAGAAAATGAATTAATTGAATGTAAGCACATGTGTCCGTTTAATGTACACAGGAGACAACCACACCTTCGATCAGAGGTGACGGTGCTTCAGAGATAACCAGACCAGACAATGTTCTCAAAAAGGCATAAAAAATCAAACTAGAAATAGTAAAGGGTCATAATGGATTAAAACAACAACAACCCACAATGCAAAATCAAAACATTTTCACAAAACACCAATCAAACCAATCAAAAACAGAGTAATCACACCAATCAATACAGAAAAAGCATTCACTCATAACTTCATTCAGCAACCAGAGTTTAACAAAACAAAAACAAAACCCCCCAAAGCTTAACACTCTTCTCACACCATATCGACTTAAAAATCATTTCTTTCTGACATGTTATGTTATAAAATCAATAAAATAGAAAAAGTTCAAGCTTTTTCTTTTATTCACTGCATTTTCTCAGTAACCAAACATTGTTCACAAACAGACATAAAAAACCAAACTTGAACAAGTAAAGGGTCATAATGGATTAAAACAAGAACAACCCACAATGCAAAATCAAAACTTTTTCACAAAACACCAATCAAACATAGAATGATCACATGAAAAAAAGGTCATACCATCAGTAGGGTCAGTATTAGCAAGAGAAAGAGGAAAAGAAGCAAGGAACAAAGAGAATGAAACAAGAAAGAGAAAAATGGCATGCGTCATTGTAGTTACAGAAGTGAAAAGACAAGAAAAGTGTGGTTCATTCATGTGAGGAAGAGGAGAACATGCAAGAAGAAGAGAAACATGGAAGAAGAAGGACAAGAGAGGACAAAGAAGAAGAAGAAGAGTAGTTGAGTTTATTCAGATCGTGACTGGTTGTACAAGGCAAAGCCATTAAAGAAAGAGACAGAGAGAGATAGATTCGAAGCTTGGAAGAGTAATGAAGAGAGAGAGAGAGAGAGAGAACAAGAAATTAAAAGGAACAAGCTCAATAGTGTGTGTTGTGTTGAGTGTGGCAGTGTGTCTGTGTCGGCGAAAATGTCAATAAAAATATAATGTAATAAGGAAAAGTTTACTGTACTATTTTATTCCATTTAAAAGGTTAAGTGTATTCTACAAGAAAAATGCTATTTATCGAAGTGGAAATCATCCCGAATTATCCCGAAACAGTGTGATTAACTTGTTAGCACCACCACCGACTGATTTCACAAATTCAGAAATTATATTGACAAAGCAGTTTGCTTATTTTATTTTATTAATTATTTAAAATGTTAATAAAATGACTCTACGTTCTCAAAACAAAGTCATATAACACTCCAAAAAAAAACAAAGGTCATATACGCTCGTGAAATTTCAAGAAAAACCAATTCGGGATATTTAACACCTCTCATTTTATAATTATACTAGTGTAAAAATGTTTAGTGTATTTTATTCCATTAAATAAAAGTTTAGTGTATTTTATACTTATAGTGTAAAAATGTAAAATGTAAATACAAACAAGTTTAATCATATTCTATTATCAAAAAATGTTTATCATATCATGTATAAAAGTTAACTATTTACCTACTTTCTCAATCAACGATCTTGCACGAAATTTCAGTTTCTTTAGAGTATCAATTCACTTGTTTATGAAATTTGAACTTAGTTCCACTTAGATCAACATTATTTCTATTTTGAAAATAATTTGACAATGTATTATGATGATAAATATTTCAACTTTTCAACAAAATTAGAGTTTAAAAACTATGAATTAATCATGTAATATTTACTTGCATAATCATTCATTCATCATTTATCATGACTAAAGTTTATGTGACAAGAATTGATTGTGTAATGTTTTTAATTTTTTTTTATAGATAGACGAAATTGAAAATAACCATTAAAACTTGCTTATAAAAAAAACATTAAAACTCGCACACATGAGTGTGGAGGTTAGAGTTTGAACCACAGTCATAACATTCAACTTAACAAAAATTCTGTCATTTTTATCGGTTGGGTTATTATTGGTGGACTAAATTAACAATCATGGTATAATACTAATATTTAAGCATTTTTGTCTCTTGTTACTAGGAACATGGTTCGAAACTTATTTTTATAACCGTAGTATAAGCATATTAACAACTAATTAGTGGTGATCATTTTTTGTTTAAGAATTTATTAATTATGTTACCAACTAAATTACTCAAAATATATTATACATAGATAGATAAGATAGGACTGAGCAATAAACTGATAACAAATATACTATTTAGAAATAGAAATGAGCATATTTGTTGGTCATCATAGAAATGAGCATATTACCAACAAAAAAAATAGAAATAAGGAAAATTTACGTAAGTTGGGTAGAAAGGCTGGCAGGTTTTGTTTCAAGAGGGCAAGCATAATTACAAATGAAACTATTAAGATGGGTCCCACACATAATTTTTTTCCCTTCTGGGGCTGTAGATTTTCTGCTTACTTTTCTGCATTCTTATTCTACACCTTTTAGGGAGCTTTCCCTTCACCTTTTCTTTTCTTTCATGCCATTCATTCATTCTCCTTTTGTGTGACACATCTCTCTCTAATGTCCTACCAACATAGTATTGCAATTATTGTATAAGAATATTTACATTTTGTAAATCATGTATAAATAGGAATAATTAATAATGGTATTGATAAGGTGTAGGACTCAACAATCAACCACAAACAATAGAAATTATGAGATGTATGTATAATACCTGTAAGCAGGTAAAATTGTTTATCAAATACTCCTAATTTAGCAGTTTTAGTATGTATAGTAGATATTAAATATTATCAATGTATCATGTTAAAAAGAAATTGGAGTCACGTAATTCATAGTATTGATTAGTTTATAGTTTATACTATGCAACTACTGATTTCATTTAAATTAATTTGAGAACCTAAGCAAACTTGACTTTTGAGAGGGAAAACAAATATTCAATCCTTCATATCGTTCGTTTGTGTCAATTATATATCATTTCTTATCGTTGTTGATTTTTTAAATACGTTATTACTAATAATATTAACATCGATACCTAAGTTCTATCAAATGAATGTATGTAATTAATAATAATTGTATATGAATTAATAGTACTAGGAGCAAAAATAAATTATAGTACTAATGTGTTATGACTTGATGATGTTGATTGTACAGTTTGTTGCAATATAGGTTGATAGTACAGTGTTTTAGGTGGAGTAGACATTAAAGGTCAATGTTGACTGGTGCTCTATCAAAAAATAAAACGTTGACGGGTGCTAGAGCTCAAAAATTAAAATAACCACCATGGTTCACGTCTTATACAGTTATATCAAATTAAATATTACACACATTGCAAATAGTTTCAAATATTACACATAACATATCACACATAAACTTACATAATTCTCTCAACAACAAAAAAAACTTACATAATTAATTGTTTAGCTCCAAACAACACTGAATTGAGTTGTTCTAAATGTTGACAATTTGATCAAATTTGATGTTGTTTTGTTCACAAAGTTAAATCTCAATGTATCAGCAAAGCAAAATTTGTTGATCTCACGTAAAACCTTACATTCAATTTAAAACTTCGTGGTTTTTTTTCCCAGTATATTTATCCCTTTTCAAAACAATGTATTGAAAACCGTGTTTAAAGTCTGCATAATACAATCGTGTATAAAATTAAAATACAATTCATATATAAGTGAACATCAAAATAACATTATAGCTAAGTTTTTGCTTATTTCATACATATTAAGAAAAAATGTACAAGTGAAAAAGAAAGAAAAATAGTTTGGAGTGCTTCGTTAAGTATTAGTGTATTCTTTTTTATCATAAGTGTAAAATATAATATATTGAATTGGGAATAGTGAAAATAGTATTAATTCGAGATATAATTGAAAAAAAATAATTAATATTGTATTGAAAAGTGAAATAGGTCAATTTTTTTAGGACAATATTTTTTTACAAATGACTCCGTTATTATGAGACGAACGGAGTAGTAACTTACCAATTGTGACCTAAAGTCAGCATAATTAGACTTAGTGACTTGAAAATCATAATTAATTGGAGTTAGATACTGTCATTTCAACCGTGGTAAATGAGTTTCAAGAACGGGATTCTCTAATTTGATAAGACTGATCTGCATCGGGTTAATCTTTCTTTCTTTCTTTTTTGTCAAGAAAAGATAAGACTGATTTGCATGGGGTTAATCTATTGTGTTTATCTCTATTCTCTACTAAAATCTTTTACATATTATTATTCATAGTAATTAATGTGGTTAATTAAGTAAGAGGTACATATTCCTCAACAACAAAAAAGTAAGTGGTCCATGTAAGTATTCATAATTTAGTCCACGTGAGCTTAACTCAGTTGGTAAGGACAATGCATAATATATGCAAGGTCTGGGGTTCGAACCCCAGACACCATAAAAAAGTATTCATAATTTGGTTTTTAGTTTTTACAAATAAAAATCACATTTTTTAGTCAGTGTAATATTTTCTTTTGGTGTTTTTTGGGCCAAAAAATGCTTACAAATTTTTTTAAAGTTACTAAAACTACTAATGGTAAATTTTACAATGACTACAAATGCTGATGAAAAAATTTATTAGACCAAAAATTATGATTTTTATTTGTAAGAAGTAAAAACAATTCTAGATGCTTATATAGACCACTTACTTAAGCTTTTTTTAATATGAAAATTGAACATGTTCAGCTGCAGATAGTTATGAGATTTTTTTTGTTTTGTTTTGGTGAGTTATGAGAATTTTGTTATAGTAAGAATATATTTTGTGAAAATGATTTCCAATAGAAATAAAGAAAGTGACTTAAAATAATTTTGTATAAAAAAATAAAAAGATAAACACAAAATCCTTTATTTTAGAGTGATGATACATTTGCTGGAATGGGTCCTCTTATATCACAAAAGGGTCCGTTAAAATCTTTATCGTCCATTAAAAATTAGATAAAAAGAGAATTTATAAAAATAAAAAAAATCTGAGTTTCAAAAGTGGATATCATAAAACATGAAGAAACATGATCATTTTTTTTTCTTCCAGAGAATCTATCCCCATTGTCTGTATAGAAGTTAAAGTGTAAAAATGGAAATGACGTTGTTTTATAATTATGGTAATAAAACAAAGTATTTGTAAATAATTTTATATTCAAATTTAAACTCATGGTATTTGTGAGCCTAGTGACTAAGGCTTTGTTTGGGAGTTTGAAGGAGAGGGGGAGGAAAGATTTTGGGGAAGAGAGATATAGGAGGAAATTGAGAAATCTTTCACATTTTTTGAAAGAGTA
>Ga0315913_1008722_pt1 | contig 11986 bp, 10 predicted proteins | sample MpolsnodulesMG_FD_207736 | JGI IMG/M metagenome (GOLD analysis project Ga0315913, IMG submission 207736) | Medicago polymorpha root nodule microbial communities from Los Angeles, California, United States - small nodules | ecosystem: Host-associated > Plants > Roots > Nodule | place: USA... | reverse complement strand
TGCAACGATGATAGCATTTTAGTGCTTTATTTTAACAAATTTACACTGACGATGATACAATTACACAATAAAAAGAACAAGATATAACTTACTCTCAGTAGACACTTTAAATCAATAAATAAAATTCGAAGGACAAATCTCATAATCATGATTATATCATAATGGAATATACAACTTCCTCTTTCTCTTTAATTCTGATACATTTTTGGAATGGCCACAACCTACATTACTTACCCCTCCTCTTTGGTAAATTATTTTGATGAGAGAATTTTTGGTTACCAAAGTCACCCAACACAATCATCGGAGTGCTACCCTCCTCTGAGGGCTCATATCACAACTCTTCTTCAAGCAGAGTAACGTTGGTGATCCTAGCTCGAAGTTTGACTTGGATAGAGGAAATTGCTTTTGTAGAACCTTTGAATTAAGTTTGAATCATAAAGATTAAGCTTAATTGTGTTGTTGGTTATATCCACCATGCTGGTGAAACAGTCCTTCATCGGCCTTGGTGCTTTCACTAATGGCCTCTTTTCTTGCAAAATGTTTTCAGTTGAATCTAAGAGTGATCCTTGTTGGACCTAAGATTTGTGGTTTGAGTGGTGAAAAGCATTTGGATGAGGCAATTGAGAAATTTTAAAAGCTTTAGAGTGTATTTAGATGAGGCAATTGAGAAATTTTAAATAATTTAGAATTTTAGGTTAAATGATTTAAATTACTTTTGTTTTTCAATACTTTTGTTTGGATGGAGTAATAAAAAATTTCATTATCATCATTTTTGGGCAACTTTTATAAAAAAAATTTGGAGCCAAATTTGAAAATTGAAATTAGGGGTCAATTTGTAAATTTCAAAAACTTGGGGTCAAATTTAAAAAATTTGAGAGGCCAATTTGCAATTTTTTGAAAATTTATAGGGGTCAAATTGAATTTCAAATTCTTTAAATCTTTAAATTTGACTTGAACAAAATACTTCATAAATTTCCATCATTTTAAAAATTGTTCAAATTATTATTCAAACAATTGAATTCACAAATTAGAATTCCCTCAACATTGCATTCCATTGAAACCTTCCCCAATTCAAACAAACTCTTGGGGTCCGTTTGATGGTTATGATATAGGCAGGATATGATATAAAATTGGATAGAGATGAGATATGATAAGACAATAATTTTTTGAAAAAGCATACCCGAACATTCTACATCAACAAAACAAGTGAGATTAGTAGAAAGGTTCACACACATGGATTTTGTAGCCGGCTGATGAATGAATGTGAAGAGTACCATTGGAAACCACTACGATCCGGATTCCGGATCTATCTTATTGACAGACTTTGGTCAAGCTACCACCACATTTCTGAAACGACCACACCTACACTACTTGTCCTCTCAAATCTGTATAAGATTTGAGTCTCCATAATCTCAAATCTTTCATGTCTTCTGGTACATTTTGAAGATCTCCTCTTTCCTTTTGCACATTTGGTTATTATAGGAATTAGAGTTTTTTTAATTTAATTTTCCCCATGAGAATTTGGATGATTCTTTTCAACCTTTTCCCCTATAGAAATTTGGGTGATTCTTCCAAGCATAAGGGCCATTTTTTTTTAATCATCAAAATTTTATTAAAAACCAAATCTCTGTACAAGACGAACAGAGACTGGTGATACAGGAAGTACAACCAAAGGCGCCGTATATATGCGGAACACCCAAAAACAAACACCAACAAAGACATCCCCGCGATCAACCCCCATAAGGGCTAAACCAACCAAAATAAACATCCCCCTAAAACTGACTCCTAAACAACCGACCACCGAAAAACGATATCCATAACACTCATCGCCACTGCTCATCCCAAAAGAACACCCTTATAAAAGAAAACTCTGTCCTCATCAGTATAAGGGGTATTCTAACTTCACTTGTTCTTAACTTGGTTAGCTTTCTCAGTGTGAGTTGTTATAAATGATTAAGCTTATAATTGTTTTTAATGGCCTTTAAGGTCTCACGTGTATGTTCCAATATAGTTGGCCAAAACATTCGTAAGGATGTCTAACCTTATTTCTCAAAGTGTCTTGCATGCTCTTCTTTGAATCACAACCTTTCATGCAATATAGTTGGCCTACTTAATCTGGACAAGGTTTCTCTCACTTGCATTCCATTGGTAAATGTTATCTTGCATTTCTTCCACTAAACCTATACTTCTTCAATCTTCCACTAGAAGCATGAACACTACTTTTGTGTGGAGCAAAAAGTGTCTAGATATAGTAGCCATGACAAAGGAAACTTCTGATCATGTCCTAGAATCCCTCTTAAGGCTCATATCGCGACTCTTGCTCAAGCTTAATAAAGTTGGTGATCCTAGCTCAAAGTTTGGCAGACTTGGATAGAGGAAATTGCTTTTTTAGAACCTTTTGGTGGATCCAATCCAACATGTAGGCAGGGGTGGCCCTGAGCACGGGCCGAGGGGGCGGCAGACCAGGGCATCACAATTTTAGGGGCACCAAAAAATATAGTTTTACTACCTATATATGTATGTATGTATGTATGTGTACTCCGATAAAAAAATGTAAATTGTTAGTTGCTGACAAAATTACATGGGCACTACAAAGCCAAAACTAATAAATGACGTTACTAAACGAAATATAAAATAAAACCAGTCAACTACATGTACCAAAAAATATTAATTACGTCCATAATTTTAGAAACTAAACTGATGAGTCATGAGTGAAAAACAAGTGAATAATCTAATTGAGGCACTAAAATTAAAACAATGATATGGACTGTTAAGAATAATAAAGTCAGATTTTTTGCATTTGCATATTAAAAGTCGCAATATGTTACCTAGTTTATGAGTCTCTTTTCTTTCTAATTCTTATTCTCTATGACTAACATTTCCATCTCAATTTGTAAACAAAAAACATCTCTCCATCTCAATTATGCAACTATTTAATAGTCAAACTAATTTTCACTTTTGAGGAATCAACATTGAATTATTATCCATGTGTGTTGTTTTGATAAACATGTTGTGTTTAGTTAATTAAACTTATCGAGTGAATCCTGGACTATAGAACATGGATCCTAGCTTAGAGCTAATTGGTTCACATTTCAAAAATTCATACTTACATTCTTCTTGCACGATATCAAATGAAATGTTTAATAGTCTTTTCATTCATTTCTCTTAATCTTATCATTTTTTGTAGAATTTTCTTTATAGGGGTAACACTCTCTTGATCTGTCCAAGGCATCCAAATTTATAGCGTCAACCCTGCATGTAGGGATGGCAATCAATTAGCAGACTTGTCAGTCAAAGACCATAGAAGTAGACTCAATTTTATGGCTCAAGTACAAACACATTATATTTTATCGTGTATGTCCTCCTTATGAACATCGGGGTCCTTGGTTCTTTGCCCCTTATAATGTATAGGTATGAATCATAAATCTTAAGTTTAATTGTGTTGTTGGTTATATATGGGGATCTGCGGGTATCAAAAGTGATAGAAGTTATAATTTCATTTGTTTCTAAAATAGTTCTTTAAAAAATTTATTTATCGGATTTACGAGTCATAAGACAATTCCCGCGTCATGAACTTAGGGAATTTTTTAGAATAGAAAGGAATACCTCAATTAAGTTAATTAATGGCTTTGACCTAGATTAAATATCAATCAACAAAAGGAGTATTTTTCTATTTGAAACCTAGTAGAAAAGAAGGGACAATCTTCGAGAAATCATATCATATATAAAATGAAAAAATCCTCGAAGGTTCCATCCCTGAAAATGCTAGGATGTGTTCGGAAATGGTTGAAGTAGTTAAATAGGAGGATCACTATAGCTCTTGGTAAATTTACCAAAGATGAAAATGATTTATTTGATATTATGGATGACTGGTTACGGAGGAATTGTTTTGTTTTTGTGGGTTGGTCCGGTCTATTGCTCTTTCCGTGCACCTATTTTGCCATGGGGGGAGGTTCCACGAAGTATACAAATGGAACCCAACCAACCATACATGCCCTCCAATTATGTCTTCCAAATCGTCCACACTAACAATCCACCCCTCTCTCCCAAAAGGAGATTTTAGTAAATAACCAAATATAATAGTTGGACTAAGGGTTAAGTTGGTAATTTTTCTCACCCCCCCGCCCCGGAGCCCAGGTATCATATATACCTAAAAAATATGAAGCCTTAAATACTAAAAGAAAAGCCCTTAACCCTAATAAAATTAAGTGAATTATCTTTCCATACATATCCAAAGAATGGAAAAGATTCACCAAGAGTCTCAAGTCCCAGAAGTGCATGACAAATACCGCCAAAGCCCAATGCTGTAGAGGAAATTAAGTGAAATACTCCAGAGACAAGGTATGAAAAGGTGTCTATGACTTCCCCTCCAGGACCTACCCCAAAACTTAGAGTAGTTAGGTGGGGAAGTAAAATTAATCCTTGTTCATACATGAGCTTCTCGGGTACGAAATGAGCGACTTCAAATAGGTTCATTACTCCGGCCTAGAATACTATTGGAAAAAGCAACCCCAAAGATTTGGGACCAAAAGCGGTTAGCGGTGACCATTGAATAAATTTCTTCCGCTTGAGTTGGGTTAAAAGCACGAAATGTATTTACGCCATCACCATCTTCAAATAACGTATTTTCTACGGTAGCACCATGAATATCGCATAGTAGGGCAGCGCCCACAACAATAACTCCCATCACAGGAAATGGGTTTAATGTCCAATTATGAAACCCTTGGAAAAAGAGAATGAATCGAAATATAACTGCTACACCAAAACTAGGCGCAAAGAACCAACCAGACTGACCTACTAGATAAATCAGGAATGGAGAAACAAAAACAACAATTGGACCGGAGAATGCAATTGCATTATAAGGGCGCAATTGAACAGATCGAGCAAGTTCAAATTGACATAACATAAAACCTATTAATCCGAAAGCACCGTGGAGAGCAACAAAAGTCCACAAACCACCCAATTGACACGAACGGATAAAATATCCTTGTGCTTCAGGACCCCATAGTAAGAGTGTGCTAAACTATTAGCAAACTATTTTGTTTGATGTAATAATCCTATCCACGAACCAAAATGAACACTTTTTTTTATCAAGCAAAATGATCCCTAATTATACTAGTTGGAATGTATTCATGTAAAACTTGTATTCACTAAATCTTCTTGCGATGCTTATTGTTTGTTGCGTTTAAACTGAGAACTTTATATTAAAGTTACAGAGAAATCATTACAAAGATTCTGCAAAGTTCTTCTATCTCCTAAAGACACATTGTTGTGTTTATTTGGAGGATTGCAAGAGCATTTCAGACTGATCAGGAGGCTCTTGCAAGAGTTGCTGTAATGGTGGGTAAGATAGACTAGGAAGGAGTTTGGTCATTACTCTCATCTTCATGTACGAATAGCCGCGATTACGATTGTTGCACTTATTATATTTCAGCTGCCATGGTTGTGAAACCCCTAAAAACCATCCGGCATCAAAGACCATTCTGCACTTTGGTCTTCCCTCACAACCAGAAAATATGAAGCATAAACTAACAATTTTTTTATAGTATTGTAAATCCATCAATTTGCTGACATGGTTTACATTAAGATTCAGATGTACAATATTTAACTACTTTTCCAGATATAAAATCAACTCATCTGAACCAAGGTTATTCAAATTATCTTCCACTTAGCTTTACAAAATTTAATTGCAAAATTCTCTATCTAACTCCTTCAAAAACTATGTCAGTATTTAACAAGCGAAGAAAATGAAATAAATGTTCTATTTGATTCCAGTTATATTGTTTTTGGTGGAGTTAAAATGCATCACTTTTGTTACCTCAGTCTTATTCTATTTTGTTTTCAATATGCAATAAATATTGCATACTACCAAATATTTTGTTCAATCCGATTTTAATAGGTAAAGGCTACCAATGTGATTGTGTTTGTGTATAATTTGACAGGGTTTGAGGTGAGGGATGACAATGCTTGATCCGAAAAAATAAAACAAATTAAATTAAAAATGGCTTATGCACCAACTTTGTTGATGATGGTATAACTTGACTCAACATGTATACATTTCAATTCATATACCAAACGTTCCTGAAGATGACAACTATGACAATGTCTCTACCTAAAGAAGTCATTTCTTGCATGAAAGATAGATGCCTGATATTATGGCAACCCCAGCCACGCCAACACCTACAGATGTAAAGACTCTCATTGCAGAGATAGCTGGTTTGGGAGATGGAACTGTCATAAGATCCTTCATCTGTTAATAATAAGGTACATTGCGGTAAGAAAATCTGTCAATGACTAATATAATAAGAATGATACTAAAATTTTGAAAGACAGAAACAACAAAGCATGTGTGTGTTAGAAATTAGAATCAGTAAAATAGAAGTGTCTAAGAATACTTTTTGAGCTAAATATACTTATAAATTCCAAAATATTTGCTTTGAAGTGCACCCATGATAGACTAGTATTTATTACGATTATATAACAGAATAACTGAATGTTCACATACCACGACAGGTTGCTTCCAATTCTTCTTTATTCCTTGTAGATGTCCCTTTCCAACAACAGCCACAACTGATCTGCTCTCACTTGCCACTTTTAATAATGTGGATGACATGTACCTGGATAGACGCAAAATAAGATAAGTCATACATAATATAAGATACAACATAAATACATAATTTTCTTTGTACACATTCTAGACAAAACAGAGGTCAGTTGTACTAATGCAGCCGCCCTCAATTCTAGACAAAACAGAGGTCAGTTGAACTAATCTAGTCACCTTCACTGACATACTATTAATTGCACCGACGAAAAAACTGTTTCGTCTAAACTCCAGAATGCTAGTGCACTAATTAAAAGGCATAATTGGATGATATCAACCCCAAAATAACTCTGCAGTAAGGTCAACTCAAAAGTATTTATGTATCCTATGCTCTGAAACAAAAGAGGCACTTGGTAAGAAGTCCAAGCCTCCCAGGTATTTGAATTCACACTTTCGGGTTTTGCTAGGATATGCAGAAGATGTCAATACCAAAACCATGTCTAGGATGCTCTCCAAGGAACTCTCACTAAAGAATTAAAAGGAAGCAGGTGACACGAGACAGACACCATAAATGAAACTTTTAAGTTTAACTATGCAATAAAACTTACTGATCTCGTTCATGGACAAGGGTCTCCATTAAAGTTGGAAACTCTTTACTCATTTCTTGAATAACAAAAGTCAGCATGTCACTGTCATCCATCTCCTTCAGCTGAAGAAGCAAAGCAATCCCATGTTAGGGTATATACACAAGAACTTTGCACAAAAATGATAAATTCACGCTTATCACTAAAGTCATGACATATACCATGTTATTAAGATCATCAGAGCTGGGTAAAAAAACTGCTTGGAAAAGTAAAGAGTACACCAATTTTGTCTTGTACCAAAGTGGCATCTTACTCCATGTTCTCTTCAATGTAATCTGTCTCAATCCAAATCAAAACCAATTAATACAGTAATAAGAAACTTCTAAAACATAATCATGCAATTAAACCAAGTTGAAAGCACTTTGATAAAACTGTAAATATTGAAGGAAAAAAAAAGAACAAAACTTCAAAAAAACACAAATATCTTGTTCAGTTTTCCCTTTTCATTCACTATGCACTACCAAAGTACATATCAATATTTCTCCAATAGCTATAGAAATATTTTCCGATAAGCATTTTAAGTAGATTCATAAGTTGAGGAAAAAGACAGATTTATGTTGTAGGGTTCAAGTGTTACAGAGTAGGCCTTTATGCAATAGTTGGAAAACTAACAAAACAGTAGGCTATGTGGCATGGCAGTCATGAGTTCTAGTCACTATAACAGCCTTTTTGCTTACAGCAGGGATGAGACACCATACACAGTGGATCTACTCTCTCCAGATGCAATAATGGTGTGAGCACAATGTATTATGCTACTTATTTAATATGAAGTGTATACCACTACAGAAATAGCACAAAGGAGACATGGGAAATTCTTACAGCAGAGAGTGAACAAAAAAAAGTGATGCATGTATACTACTACTACTAGTAGCCTAACTAATGATTCAAGAAAACATCAAAAACTGAAAACATGCTAAGAATGGATAATACACAACATTATGCATATGTAATATCAGTGGCTTTTCCTAAAAAAAAAAAAAAATGTATCCAACCTGTACAGGGCGGTCACCAAGTATCACCCTGCCACCATACTTGATTGCTTCTTCATATGCCACACGAAACTCAGACCCAGGAAAGACCTCAAGCTTACTGGCAATCTGTCAGGTATTCAAGGGAAGAAAAAAGCATCACACATGAGAAATACAGTACATCATTCTTGAATAAGAAGGAATGAACGATTAATAGTTGAAAATGTAATAGGGATGATAAATATGATTGTCAAACATAGAAACATGCCTTGGCAAGGAACCAGCCATAAAGTACTTCAAACATGTTACGGTTTTTCTTCAACAATTCAATCATTTCTCTCATAGTAGGCACCTGAATGAAAATAAATAAAACTGAATGAGAACCAACATAGTGATGAATTTATAGCTGAACAATATTTTACAGACCACAAACGATTACAATTATAAGAAAAGATGATTTTTGGCCTTCTTTATTATACACAAAGAAGAATAAAATACTCATAAGTTGCAAGCTTAAAAGTTTAAAAAATAAAGGTAAATGAGTAAAGATATATTATAAAAAATAAAATATGTAAAATAATATGACAATGATGATCATCTTTTAGTGAGTACAACTCCAGTAAGCAATAGAAATATTCAGCAATCATATACTTAACCCTTCAACCCTGCACTCATCTACTGAAGCATGTTGATATTCAACATCAGTGACATATATTTAATTGTTTTTACTTCCAAAACTGATATTATTGGGATTTGATGATGCTTTTTACTCCAAATGTAATTTTAGCCTTAAATTTAATGTTAAACTCATTTTTAGGTGAAAGTACGAAACAAAAATTACTTGTTTGGTTAGAGGGGAGGGGAGCAAAATCCATGTGGGGCCAATTTTATACCCCTCTAAACGTGGGGGAATTGGAGGGACGAAATATTGATTTACAATTTAGACTCAAATATGTTTTTATTTAACATGACCATAAATATTACAAAGGTGGAAAATGTAATTTTACACTTCCCCTCCCCACGTCGAATTTAGACCCTCTCCTGCCCCTCCATAAACCTTTCCCACTGTTGATCCAAATAGACCCTTAACGTTCAATTAGGTATTAACCAAAATCAATATCCGCCATCGAAGAACCAAACACAGGTCCTGTTTTTTAGTGGGACCCATGAAAAGTTGCGCTAGAAAGAGTGTACCAAATAGTGCATAGCCAACCTTGCTCATTGTAAAATACTAAGTTTAAAAGTAGAGACCTTAAGATTTTGAAGGGTAAGCACTTGCACACGACTCGAGCACAATTCAAGGAAGACAGCCTGCAGCAAACAAAAGCCAACCATATGCTTTCATCATTAAAAATGTACAAGGAAAAGAAAGGGAAACAGCATGAAATCAAAATCAGGCAGCTCAGCCTGGAGTTGAAAGGGAAAAAACACCTCTGGTTTCAGTAAACTGACAATAGCTTGAACTTCTTTGCTTGACTCCTGCAACATAGTTCAACAAAAATAGTAAGCTTTAACTCTATCAGTTCACCACCATTTAAACGGTAGTGAATTCAATTGGGACAGCAACCACGACGACCAAAGTAAATGCCAACATTTTGCAGCAGTATCAAGGTTTGCAACCGCAACTACAACCGCAATTTAGAACCATATGCATTTTACATAACAAAACAAAAGGCAATTGCAATTGAAATGAATAAAAACATAATAAGTTTGACAAAAATACCGGATTAGTCCTTTAAGTTTTTTAAGTTTCAAATAGGTCCTTTAAGTTGTTAATTTAATACACTGTTACCCTTTTAAGGGCCCATTTAAAACATCAAATAGGTGCATTAAATTAACAACTTAAAGAACCTATTTGAAACTTAAAAAACTTAAAGGACTAACCTGGTATTTCTGTCAAATTTAAAGGACCAAAAAAGCTATTTTGCCTATAATTAAAAGAAGACATCCATTTATTTTTGCAACGAAATAACACAATAGAATTCCAATTGTTATCGGAAGCGAGAAGTGATCATGGTGACATTTAATCACAGTGATGCTAATCAAATCCTATCCATGCCAATTTATAGTGAAGTACTTGAAGATGAATATGTTTGGAAATTCACTGAATACAGCGAATATAGTGTCAAATTGGCTTACTATTTCATAATGGAGCAGCTTGTGGATAACGGAGATCTCCAAGTGAATGGTAATTGAACGAAATTGTGGGGACAAAGAATACCACAGAAGGTGAAAGGGTTTCTATGGTGTGCGGTTAGGGGCTGTCTTCCTAAGCGACAACAACTACAATCACGGGGAGTAAACTGCTTGGATAGCTCACTATAAGAGTTACTAAGAAAACGATTGGCATGTTTTTTTCCGGTTGTAACAAGGTACAGGAAGTGTGGGCTGAACCAGGTTTACGGTCTTTTATTCAATGATGGCTGGACATTGCAGATGGTTTCGTATCGTTATTTTTTCAGCTGCTGGCCGTGTTGCATCAGCACCACATGCAGCAGTTTGTGATGGCCTTGTGGTGTTATATGGAAACAAAGGAACAAGAAATTGTGGAACAATGTGGAGTTATGCCCGTCTGTGTCATACAGATCGCACGTGAGAGTCCGCGGCAGTGGCAGCAGGTTCGGGATTATGCAGGGAGGGGGGCTGGTGCCGACAGTGGTAATTCAGGACTGAAATGGGAAAAACCAGCAATATGACAAGTCAAGTGCCACATAGATGCGGAAATCTTCAAGGACCAATGGTGATTTGGAGCAGGAATGTGTTTAAGTGGCGATAAGCGTGAAGCTTGGGGGTCTAAAGGAAGTTATACTTTGACCTAGTAAAATAGGTATTACTACGGTGTCAATTGAACTTGATCGCAAGCAAGTGGTAGATCATATTCTGGGTACATCCAGTCCATCCGTCCCTAAATATAATCTCTTTCTCAAGTTTCTAGTTGCATTCATTCTTTTTTTTTTAAACATAACCCTAATTAATACTACTACTTTGCTTTAGAATATGAAAAGTCAATTGTAAATACATTTATTCACACAAAGGGTAATTTAGTAACAGTCCGACACATGCAGCTACAATAAGAATAGAAAAAATATACATGGATGAAAGGCAAGCAGATAACAAGTTGCGCGGCTAACCCTTTATAGACGGCAAAACCAATCCTCTTAACTACTTCCATAGGGAGTCAACAGTTGCTCATAAAAAAGGACTGAGGGAGTAGTTCCCCAAGTTTTTTTTTATTATGTTCCATTTTGTATTAACTATCATTATAAATGAAATCAGTTGAGTTGGTTTTTGTGTTGTAAGTAAAACCCTCATTCATTGTCATGAATGTAGACAATAAAAAATCACAATGCAACTAACACCGTCAATACTCATTCGTCATCGCCGATAAAAATTTAAGAAAATGACATAAATAGTAATGATATGTGTCGGTGTCGGATACCTACACCAAGACACACTTAATCAAACCTAATCCGATGAGTATCCGTGCTTCATAGAACTAACATAAAAATAAAAAATAAAAAGACAGCAAAATCAATAAAAAAAATTACCTCAGAAACATGAGCAGTTCCAACCAAATAAACATCACAAACACCACCTTCAGCAGAAGATTCACAAGACAACACAATTACATTCCTCGATAACTCCTCAGGAAGCGTAACTTTCTGTTGATCTGAATCCACATCGGCGACGGCGTCTGCTCCGGCATCAGGAGGAGCAGACGAAGCTGCTGCATCGACGGAATCCGAAGAATGATCATCGATCCGAACCATGCTATCGGATAAGCTCTCCATTTTGAGATCGTGGATGTGAATGAAGTCTTCGACGGCGGCGGC
>Ga0315913_1008713_pt1 | contig 11994 bp, 6 predicted proteins | sample MpolsnodulesMG_FD_207736 | JGI IMG/M metagenome (GOLD analysis project Ga0315913, IMG submission 207736) | Medicago polymorpha root nodule microbial communities from Los Angeles, California, United States - small nodules | ecosystem: Host-associated > Plants > Roots > Nodule | place: USA... | reverse complement strand
GACACTGATGATTAACTCGTGTTCAACTGGCACTGCGTCGTAAACATTCCTCACCGTAGTGAGTCTCATGAACATTGCTCTCTGACACGCCTTCGACTGATATACTTTCGATGCTGACGAGCGGGATATTACAGTGCACGTGCCCCGAGCATCCAAAATGTGAAGGGCACAAGCGTCTTTTCCTGCTTTTTGTGGGTAAAGCCCGTGTTTTTAGGGCAAACCAAAATAAGGTAAACTTTCTCTGTTGCAAACAGATAAAAATTGCAAGACTTTCTAACCCTTACTTTTATATCGTCAAACTTAAAAAAATAAGTAACACGAGTTAATTGGACGAAGCGAAAATCCATGTGGATACGACACTCTATTTATCACTTTTTTACTTGATAAACGATTTGGTACACTTGCCATATCCGACCATCAAACTCTCACTATAAATACCAGCCTTCCTCATTCAAAAATTTTCGTTCATAACTGTGGCAGTTCAAGGGGAAGGTAATTCTAGAGCTTCGGAGGAGTTTTTAATTTCTCCTTGATATTCTAGGGTATGTTTTTATCTTTAGTGATTTTTTTTAGTTACCATGTGTAACTAATTCTTTTTAGGTTAGAGTTCAAATATGAATCTCTATTTATTTTTGTTGGATATTTATTTATATTTTGTTCACTATTAAGTTTTATTAGGAATTTAGTTTATTTCTGTAATAGTGAAACCCTAGATTAGATATTTAGGTTGTGACAAGGCCTAATACTAATAGTACTATCCTGATGCTTATATCTTGATACTAATATCTATCTGTCTAGGAAGTAATTAGTTATAACTAGCGAAAGATACCGAAAGCGAGTTGACCCTAGTAGTAAGTACTTAGGAGGTGAAATAACTAATATTGAGTAAAATTTGTTGAACCTAGGAGGTAACTAGTTAATAATTAAGAAAAAAAGTGTTTGCTTAAAGGAAATAAGTTGTAGCCTATTAAAACCATTCTCTTAAATACTTGGTAAGGTAGACACTGCTAAGGCTGCTCGTTTGTAGAACTACTGAGAGAGAGAGAGAGAGAGAGAGAGAGAGAGAGTGCTATGAGTGTCCTAAGATTCATAGATGGGTAGGCCTACATGAACATTGACCATGACCCACACTAATAATCCTTACGAAGGTGGCGTAATCCAATAGGATTAATAAACCTATACAGTAGCACGTGTATAACCTTAGTGTGACCAATTATGCCTTTGGAAATCTTGAAAAGTCAATTTAAGTCTATGCTTTTAATTACCTTTGAGATGGTAAGACCCCACACGTAAGGATCACCGTGTGACCAGCAGGTGCAACCAAACATTGGAGGGATATACCTAGTCAACTAAGAAGTATATAACCCACACGTAAGAATCATCGTGTGACTAGTAGGTGCTGTTTAACAGTCGATTAGGTTAGTAACGTCTCAATGACCTCATCACTTGTATAGTCTTCGTAAGATAAATGAACGCGACATTAGTATTGTTTAATATCCAACAATATAAATCGGGGGATTCCTAACCACTGCTTATTTTTCTGCAACCAAAAAAATGTAATTATTCTGTTGCAAACAGATAAAAATTGCAAATGTCCAACCCTTCTCTTTTAACACGAATTGTTTGGATGAAACAACAATCCCTGTGGATACGATAATCTACTTATCACTTTATTACTTGGTAACAATTTGGTACACTTGCCTAATCCTCTACATCAAGTTTTTGACTCCGTTGCTGGGAATTGTTGATATTTTCGACTAAGCGATTCAAATTACTTATTTCTATCTTTATTTTTCAGTCATATATTTTTCCGCATTTAATTTTTTACATTTTCAAAAATTCAAAAATACCAAAAAAATCGAAAATACTAAAATATTTAGTCCTAGTTGAGTCATTTAATTTTTGAGTTTAGTTTTACCATTTAGTTATTTAGTCGTACTAACAAGCTTATTATTTTTATTTTTTTTGCATTTAGTTTATTATTTCCATTTAGTACTAACCATTTTTCTTTTCTTTTTGTTTTTCCCATTTAGGAACTAACCTCATTTTATTTTATAATTTTATTCTTAGAGTCAATGTTTAAGACATTATTATTTTGCATTGCATTTTAGAGGGTGTGGTAAAATTAACGGTTGTTATAATATCTACATTAGGCCGAGTCTTAATTAGATTTAGGTTTTAATAGTAACATTAGGAAATAACTATAATAGTTAATTTAGACCGACTCTGCATAACATTTAGATATTAGGAGTTAATCGAGTTTAGAAACTTAGGGCATTAATCATAGGATTAATAATAAAGCAACTAAAATCCAGTTAATAAAGCAATTATCATAATATTTGGCTAGAATACGAACTTGTTGTTTTATTGTACCAAGATAACAGCTGATATCAAAGATGTCAATGGAGAACAGTTCATCTCACGATATCCTTGGAGTCCTGATCAAAGGACACCAAAGTATCATCCTGGACCTAAGGAGGAAGACCAGAAGAACATGGTTATCATTACATCAACAGTTACTATTAGTATGGATTACCAAACTACCCGCAAGAATCAGATAGGACAGTGAATCAACCTAACACAACAAATAACACTCGATATGGAATTGGGAAGACTTTGACCATGAACAGGGACGAAGTCGAGGAAGACCCAAGTGAAGACGAAGGTACTGAAGCTTTCACAACCAAGGGTACTAAGCCTTTGAAAAAGAGAGTACTGATGCTCTCATAGGAAAAGTGAACTCCGCAGCACGACTAGATCGTGGTCAAATAGGAAGTTTCGAGCAATTCTTGCAAAAGCTTATGAGGTTAAAGGTGGAAATGCCGACAAATGAAATGCTGGAGCAGAATCCTTGTTGCATGCAAATGTTACAAGAACTTGTGAAACTTAAGAAGCAGCCAACAACATCAGAATGGATATCCTTAGCCAGAGATTACCATGCCAACACTAAAGTTGAGAGTCACATCAAGATTAAGGATCCTGGAACTTTCAATGTTCCAATCTCAATCAATGGTGTGTTTCTTGGGGATGCTTTATGCGAATTAGCAGCAAGCATCGACTTGATATGTCGATGGAAATATTCAAAATAATCAAAGGAATGAAGATGGTACCAGCTCAGAAGCTTTTGGGAGTGGCTGGCGGAACACTACATCAAGATTGTTTTTTTTAGTTACAATTTTTTTTTTGTAACTAAAAAAAGACCATTTTTTTTTAAAAAAACTTTTTATTTTTGTAATTAAAAAAATCATTTTTTTATAATTACAAAAATATATATATTTTTTAAATTTTAAAAACAAAAAAAATAAAAATTTACACACGTGGCGCCCACGTGTTCGTTGACTGGGTCAAAATTGGCGTGGGGGGCCAAAATTGCAACAGAAAGTAAACTTAGGGGGCTTGGAAAGAGTTGTATTTTTAGGGGGCCAAAATCACAACTTTGGGAAACTTAGGGGCCAAAAATGTAATTAAGCCTTGTTTTTAATGGCAAATATATGTGCCCATGTGTGTATAAAAGAAAAATCTTTCAAGAAAGCACAAGAAAAATTGGTTGTTAGAGAGACCAATTTGCTTGATTATTATCAACTTTAGGGGCATTTTGCACTCAAGTATAAAATTTTAGAGGGGGTATTTGCTCACAAAAAAAATTCCATATATTTTTTCTTCCAAAAAGAAAAATTTGAAAAAAGGCAAACATCCACCTATGACATGACATGTCTGACCACATGACAGTTTCACGTAGGCAATCAATGACTACATATATTGACTAATGGAGGAGTAAATTGACTGATGTTTGACAATTTATGAAGGTTTTTGCTTTTTCTCAAATTTCAAGAGATTAATTGCAAGTTTTTACAATTTCAAGGGTATCTATAGAAAATAATATAGTAAGCTTAATATTTTGGCAAGTTTGCCGTTTGTCAGCAAATGAATGTGTTTACTATTTTTATAATTGCTATTAGTAGTAATGTTTCCTTAATTATCTTTTAATTGTTTTATTTTTTATTTAAGTTATTTGTTTATTCAATCTCTCTTTGTGAGACATAGGAAATGGGATAGCGTTAATAGCTACATGGAAATGGTCAAATGGAGTATTATCTTTTCAAGTAAAACACTTTAAGTTTCTATGCTCTTTCCAAGTACCCACCACTAACTCCAGCGAAAAGAAAAATAAGTTAGACTACAGCATTAAATGTTGTCTTACTATCTTCTCTACACAAAGTTCTTCTCACTTCCCACTACTTTGAATATTAAAAAATCACACCCTTCTCTCTTTCCTCCCTGATTTTTTTCATTGGCCCCCTGTTCCCTCCCTTATTTTTAAAAAATACTCCCTCCGGTCTCAAATGTAAGAAACTTTTCATTTTTTAAGTTCATTCAATAAATAATGTTTGTGGTATATAATAAGGACCACATACATCATTTATTGAATGAATCTAAAAAGTGAAAAGTTTCTTACATTTGAGACCGGAGGAAGTATTCTGCACAATTTTGTTTTTATCAAATCATATTGCATATTCTCATATATACATTAGTTTCTATTCTATATCATTATTTTCCTTTTCCTTTCTTTATTAGCAACAAGAGGTGCTTCCATTCTGTTCTCGCCTAATTAAGAGGATCTATTCATTAAGAAAAAAGGGCACATGACAGTGTGGTGGTGGTGCAGTCAATCACATGGAAGGATTGGTGACTGCGACTAGCATACCCATCCAGGCAACCAAGGAGACTGAAGTTGACTATGTTATGCTATAGCAGCTTGATGAGACTGTTAATAGTGGTATTTTGTGCATGCAGAGGGAATAAACATATCATTTTATGCTCACTGGCTTTCCATAATCTTGAACTTTTCAGCTCGGATGTAGTCAATGCTATTTTTGCAGTGTCCCTCTCTGTTAAGTTGGTGCTTTAGCTAGGAATATTCCCATGTCCAATATGTAAGCTAAGGTATTTATTGAAATAGTTTCTACCCTATTTGCTTTAGTATATTTTCAAAGACATTTTATCATTTTGCTAATTTAGCTGGGAACAAGACTATGGTATTGCGTGCTCCTTCAGTCAATTTTTTTAATGGAGGCTCAAATGCAGGAAATAAGTTTGCAATATATGTAATATTGATCTAATATTTTAATTTATGTAATATTGATCTAATATTTTTCAAATGATAGGGAAGTTTTTTATAAAAAATAATTATATAAAGGTTCATGTCCTTGCCCAACTTGCTTTAAAATTAAAAAGAAATTATGGATGTGATGGTTCTTTTTGATTTGGTGTCATCAATTAAGATATTGTTATTTTTTTTAAAGAATCAATTAAGATGTTGTTTGTTTTCCTTACACTATGTGATGAAAAAGAAATATAGACAAATGCTACTAATGTGGGTGATAAGATGGTTTTTCTCCTTATTTCCAGGCCCTTGCGTGCTTCTTTTGGTTTTTGTGATTTTAGTATTGCCTAAAAATAGTTTTTTTAATAGAAAAAAGTATTTAATTATTTCATTTCTCACAATTGGTGAACTCATTTAATTTTTTTGTTCAATTTTGTATATAAATTTTCTTCAAAGTTCAATGTGAAATAATCCATCAATTTAGTAGAAAATTTGGATTGCTATTAGTTGCTTGGTTTTGCTTTTGTTTGAGGTACCGCAGGTCTATATTAGTTCTTTATCTCTCTCTCTCAATCAAGTGATTAATATTGTTTGATATGCAGGGCGCAAATAACTATTTGATACATGTGAGATGAAAGACTATGGAGTGGAGAATGATGTCAAACTTTCAAACATTGCATTCAGGAGCGAAAATGGATATTATCTAAATTCCTCTAAGAAAGGAATCACATTTCTATTATGTATTGAATAAGTAGTAAAAAAGTACCTTCTACTTTTTGATAATTAGATAGACATGAGGATGGAATTTTGGACTTGATGTTAGGAAGTATATGTGATGTTGCTATGCTATAATGCGCTTTTTGTTTATGACTTTATGAAAGATGACGCTTCAAATTGTTAAATGTATGATAAAATGTTTTAAATCTAATTTAAATTCAAACAATTTTTCCTCGTGCACCGCACGGGTACACACCCTAGCTTGTCTATTATTGTTAACATGTGCTATAGGCATATATGAAAAAAAGAACTCAATAGAATAATCGTCTTAAAAATCATTTATTCAACTTTTTAAAAGTTCAAATATTTTTCTTTTTTCAATGCAAAACTTTCAATTTGTTTTGGTGGTTGGAGTTTAAACCTCGAATTGACCCAATATCATAACGATATGAACTTTCACTTTAAATTTTACTATCATGTGTCCTTAAAACACAAGTTACTAATATTCTAAAAGTTTACGATAAACTTTTATTGAAAAAAAGGACAAAAGTGTGTGAGCCATCCACAAATCCAACCACAATATATCTTTTAATCCACTTCGGTTGTTGTTTTTTAGTGAAACTTTGTCATTTAGCAATGGAATCAAAACTTAGGCAACCGTCTCAACTCCACTAAAAATACCCTTTCCAAAAATAACATATCTATTTTATTTCATGTCATTTTATTTGATTAAAACAATACCCCACCAATTTGTCCAATCGATTTTCACACCTCCATTCTCAAACTTGCCATCAACAACAACCACCTAAATTTTCGATCCAATTTCAACTTTTTTTCAATCTTTTTAAGTTGAGAGTCGAAAAAAGAAGAAGATGTTGTGTTTGGGTGTAGTTGGTGGGTCCACAACATGTCTTCAACTAAACAACACCAAAAGATTCATTCATCTAAATAACAAAAACAGTTTCAATAAGAGGTGGCGTGTCATGGCACTTGAATCAGACTCTTCTTCTTTTGCATCTTCTATTGATTCTTCTGATACCACTGATAAAAACTCTGCTACTGGGTATTCTTCTTTCTACACCCCCTTTTTTATGAAATACACCTCCTGTTTTAAAAATGAGATTTTTCATTGTTTTGAACGCAGGTTCTGTATTATAGAAGGACCTGAAACTGTACAAGATTTTGCTAAGATGGAACTTCAAGAAATTCAGGATAATATTCGGAGTCGAAGGAATAAGATTTTTTTACATATGGAAGAGGTGATGATACTTGATGTTTCTTCATATAGCTACATGTTGTTATGCTAATGCTAAATAACTAGTAAATAGTCATTTTAGTCCTGGATTGTATACATTAACAATAGGCCAAAATGATAACTCGTTCGATTCCTGGTGAAACAATTTTTTATCAGACTTTACTTACCTAAAACTCGGAATTACTAGGGACACTTCCCCTATGAACTATAATTGCAAAAAGTATATCAAAATAATGTTTGTAATTGCAAAATGTTAATCAAATTAGATCCGAGGAAAGAACAATAATGATGATGTTTCACATGAGTTTTGGTTTATCATAGCTTGTATGTAGGAAGATGAAGGTTAGATATATAGAGTCCTAGAAAAAGGAATTTAACATTGAATGGACGATGGTTGGAAATTGCATGTAAAAAAAAAAAATTGAAGATGAAGGAATGATTGGTGGCAAGGGAAGTGGAAACTCATTTGACCGAGGAAAGTTTCCCGCATAAAATGCCAATGATCTAAAGTGGAACTTAAATGATGGTTGGTGATGACAGAACGTAGTGGAGGAGGGTGATGATTGATCTCTGGCGGGGATGGTATACCTGCTAGCATTCTGATGCTCAAGTCAGTTGAAGATTTAGGTGAGCGAGGTAGTAAGAATGATGTGTACCTTGCTCCTGAGGGAGGTCCTTATATAGTAGAGCTCTTTAGAAGAATTGGAGGGAAGATCCATTGAGTATGTTGAGAAGACGCACAATTCTTGCCTTGATAAGCGGATTGTCGTCTAATCACGATCATATGATGATGATTCTCGGAGGGATATTATGTGTGTGATATTATATTTTGGCATGAGAATCCAATCCAAATGGGCCTTGGCTCAGTCCAGAACAACTATTGACTTCTTTCAGTATAATTGTATATAATCACACTGGGGGTTTATGGTTTTAGACTTTTATCTATTACAGTAGACATTTTCAGTTAAGATCACTGTTGCTTGTAGGAGTCGTATTAAAAAATGAAAATCTTACAATGAACAATTCTGCGAGATAGTGTTCTACAGTTTGATTTTATTTCTTATGGTTGCTCTGCTCATGTATACATAAAATTGAGATGGATTTTTCGGCTATGATTCTGTCAATTATTAAGATTATCTTGATTCATTTTTTTTTTCATTGACTTTCCAAGTTTAATACAAAGAACCTGTTGAAAATTCAAATTACCATTTATGCATTTTACTATGTGGGATACCCTTTTCTTATCAACAATATACTCTTGTTATTTTGTAGGTTCGTAGGCTTAGAATACAGCAAAGAATTAAAAATGCTGAACTTGGAATTTTTAAAGAAGAGCAAGAGAATGAACTTCCTAATTTCCCATCATTCATTCCATTCTTGCCTCCTTTGGTAAGTTTCACGTGACTGATTCTGAATTATGATTATAAAGAATTTACTTTTAATTTAAAGTGCTTGGCAAGTGGTAATCAACTACATGTGTTATCTGCAGACTTCAGCAAACCTCAGGCAGTATTATGCAACCTGTTTTTCTCTTATTAGCGGGATAATTCTTTTTGGTGGTCTCCTTGCTCCGAGTGTAAGATTTATTTGTCTGTTTTACTTTGCATTTTCTGGCGGTACCCTTTTTGGTTTTTCTCATATTATCAACTATAAGTATTATATCACTTATTTTTGTGTTTTGAAGCTTGTGTAGTTTCCTATGCAATTTTCTTTGGATTAAATTTCTCGGAAGCAATTGACTATATTTACTCTTACTTTATGAAACGTTATCCTCGATGTGAATTCGACTCTTTTGTACTGGTGCAAAAAATGCACCATTTCATATTCTACTTCATTAATGGCTATCATCAGTAAGAAATAAAAAGAAGAATGTCAGTCATTAATGAAATAACAATTGACTTTTCAAGGAGAGAGAAATGTTGTCAAATAGCGGCGGGTCGTTATAATCTATATTGTAGCGGAATTTGAACAAATCGTTGTCAAATAGAGGCTATATCGGTGTTTTAGCACTGATGAGTAGGAGAACTTGAACAAACCACTATTCATGATTGACAACACAAGAGAAGAGAGAGAGGGACTGCGAGACAAAAATTACAATAATTCACTAATTACTCGAAAATCAGAATTGTTCAATGTTTGAGCAGGCCCTATGCTATTGCTGTTGCTGGCCAATCCTTTTACTTGGGTACATTGCCAGTAATATTTGCTTAACCTAAAAGCACTCTCCTTAACTATATTCTTAGCAATGATAGTATTCTTATTGATAAGGCTTAGGAAGTACTGCAAATTGTTGGATACTATAATTTTCGTTTTTAATTATATGTTCCTTTTGATCATGCTACCTCAAAAAGAGTACTACAATGTACACATTTACTTTTTATATCCATCTTTTGTAGCATTTAGTAAGCATTTTCAATCATTCAAACTCGTCTCATACTCGTCTAATTTCTCAGTTGGAGCTTAAGCTTGGAATAGGTGGCACATCTTATGCAGATTTTATTCAAAATATGCATCTGCCTATGCAGTTGAGGTAGCGTCCATTTCCTGATTGTTGTCACCTATTTACTTATTCTTCGCAGAGGAAGCAATGTAAAACAATAGTCATGTAGTCTCAAAATTTGAAGTTCTATCAATAATAAAAGCTGCAAATTATGTCTCTAGAGGGATATTCTATTGGTGTCAAATCATTAATCATGGAATGAATATCAGTGCATTCTATTTATTGTTCTGACTTTCCAATAATAATAACTAAATTATGTTGGAAATTGTAGTCAGGTTGATCCTATTGTAGCATCATTCTCTGGTGGAGCTGTTGGAGTAATCTCTGCATTAATGGTTGTTGAGATAAACAATGTAAAACAGCAGGAACAGAAAAGATGCAAATACTGCCTTGGTACTGGTAAGACTTCAAAAACCACTTCTGAGATCTACATTTTAGGATTCAAATTTCTAAATGGTGGAATTGAACCATTTTGGCATTTTTTTTTTGTCCCTTTCTTGATGGAAATTGTTACTGCTTTCAACTGTTAAGGAGGAGATGGGCAAGCAAAAACTGTCTGCTACTATTTGAAATATTGTGAAATACTCTAAAGATTTTAAAACTTCATCTGTTGAATTTAACTACAAGAAAGTTGACATTTCTATTATACTTTTGGCTTGATAGGATATCTTGCATGTGCTCGATGTTCAAACACGGGAGCACTTGTCCTGATTGAACCGGTATCCTCCTTCAATGGTGGAGATCAGCCTTTATCACCACCAAAAACCGAGAGATGTTCAAATTGCTCCGGATCTGGCAAGGTTGGACATTTAGAAGTATTGTTGTATTTCTTTCTAGTTTTGCACGAATTATACTTAAACACCGCCATAATATAGATAAGTAATACTTGATGTCACATTTTAATGACATTAACATAGCAAACACCAGAAGTCCTGTAACTTAATTTAAAGTTCAAACAAGTCATTTCATTTTTAGATAAAAAATATCCTTTATCTTTCAAAACGAAAATAACATTGAACCTTTAGTGATTTTCGGTCCAAAACCGTGAAAATTTGTTCTTTTATGAAATTCTGGTGCCATTTTGGACTTATTTTAGAATTTGGATGTCATTTTAGCTAGTAGAAATGAATAGAAGAATTTTGGTTTACAATTTAATGAGATCAGAATTGCACCACAATTCTGAAGTGAAGATACAATGAAAATTGAATTTAAAAAAATGGCCATTTTTTTCACAGTTTTGGATGAACAATCGCTTAAGGTTCAACCTTTTTGTTGTTTAGAATGATAAAGGAACTTTTTTGCCTAGAAAATGATAAACCACCCTTTTAAAACTTCAAATTAAGTAAAAGGAAACCTGTTATAGATCTGGTATAAACGGGTAAATGACAAGCGATATAATACTGAATGGAACTGGTATTGTAAATTATAATTAATAATACTGAGAATACTTTCTGCCAAGTTGGTTACATGAAAACAGAGAGAAACTAACACAACCTCTAAGAATTTGAGAACATAGTCTCTCCTAGTCAGTTTGACCTATGCCCTACTAACACTCGGGTACAGTTTGGCCACGTCAACATTGTTCCCTTGATGATGATAATAGTAACTCTAAAACTTTTTCATGTTATCTAGACATAGACTACCTAGATTAATCGGCTATATGTTTGCTTACCTTCCGGGTTTGTAGCAATTGTGGTTGTTGTGCTTGTTGCAACTGTGATATTGAATTATGATTGCAGGTCATGTGTCCAACATGTCTTTGCACTGGAATGGCTATGGCAAGCGAACATGATCCGCGAATTGATCCTTTTGATTAGATGTTTAATATTCTGATAGATATTGTAAGTAGGCAATTTGAAATTGTATGATGATGATGGGTGTGGTATATGTTTCTGTTGTGGAATAATGGAATTTTTGTAAATATGTATAAACATAGTAATATGCAAAAGAAAGCAGATAAGGATCGAATGGTTTCCCTTATTTATGAGAATTGAATGTATTACAACAAGAAAGATTTTATGATTACTTTTTGAGAATAGACACAAGAAATTAGGGACCTGATTATTGTTTTACAAAACAGGTTTTAACCTATGAAACACATACTCAGACACGAGACACCAGACACGACGTGGACACAGACATATCGACATTGATAATAATATGAGAAAAATGACATAATTCATGTAATCATATGTCAATGTTGAACACCATATATATCTCTGACACTGGGACCACATAATCCGAAGAGTAACTTTATAGGTTTCAACATTCAACCACTCAAGAAACTCTTTTTTAAATGATAACCGAACACACCTTGAATATCACATGCTAATTGCTTTTTGGATATTGTGACCCCCTTTCAAATTGCTTTTTGGATATGTGTCTCTTTCTCTTTTATATTTTTTTGGTATTAATCTC
>Ga0315913_1008711_pt1 | contig 11995 bp, 5 predicted proteins | sample MpolsnodulesMG_FD_207736 | JGI IMG/M metagenome (GOLD analysis project Ga0315913, IMG submission 207736) | Medicago polymorpha root nodule microbial communities from Los Angeles, California, United States - small nodules | ecosystem: Host-associated > Plants > Roots > Nodule | place: USA... | reverse complement strand
AGAAACATTTTATCTATTCTAAAATAGTATTTACTAACGACACAAATTGAATATACTTACCAAACAGTAACAAGCAGCAAGATTCTTATAACCAATACCTCCAAAGTAAATTATATGTTCAAGACAACAGAACATAGACATGAACATCCCATAATGGAGAGAAACTTAAAAGTAAGGCTAGCATGTAGATGAAGGGGAAAAGCTTAACAGCAGGAGAAAATTGTAGCACCAACAAAGGGAAAAGATATGATACACAAACACTACACGCTACACATAATCAAAATGTCACAAATTATACTATAGTATGTGCATGTTATTATGTAAGAAAATTTAGCAGCATATGAAATGCACAAATAGAGGAGGGATCAAGTTACTCTAAGAGTAACTTTAAGCAGAGTTACTTCGCTCAAAACTCATTATAAGGTAATAATGGTAATAAGGCAAATTCCCATATACGGGTGTGGGGCGGGGGTGCGGTGCGGGGCGGGGCGAGTGTGAGTATCCCCCAGCCCCGCCTCCTCCGGGGTTTTCCCGTATCCGGACCCAGATAATTCGACTTTTCCCCGTTAAAATTGAGGTGTGGGAGGGTGGGATCCGACGGGCGCGGGTTGTATTGCCATGTCTATCTTTATGTCATTGTTATAAACAAATATTTTATTTTTAAATATTTTTTTGACAAAATTTTAAAATAACTTATAGAGAGTCAAGATCTTTTGACACCAGATGTCAACGGATGGTTTGACACCAAATCTCAATCATCTATCTTTTCTAATCAATGGTTAATAATAGTTTTAAGAGAAATGCTAGCAACACACATTCTAACACACACTTTTCAGTACACTCTCTTTGATTGGTTAGAATTCACATAGGACCCATCAAAATTATATGGGACCCACATGATTTGGTGGGTCTCATGTGAATTCTAACCAATCAAAGAGAGTGTGTTGAAAAATGTGTGTTAGAATTAACTCATGTGAGTATTACTTAGCAAATCCTTTTTTGTTCCATACTTTTTTTTTAATCGAATCCTTTTGCATTTCATACTTTTAAAGGAGTCTAATCATCTCATCCGAGGATATCATTAAACAATATCAACCAATAGGAATGGGCCGGACCCTAATCATGGAATCCGGTTTAACAATTTCGGTACTTTGCTAGTTAATTACTTGTGGACACCAATATATAAATTATTTCTCCTCTAATTCATGGCACATGTCACAAAATATATTTTATTTTCCATTTATTTTCTCATTGTTTTTTGTCAAGTACCCTAATAACTAGAAATTCATCTTTAAGGTGGATAAGTGGGGTGCTCGGAGTCTGAACATCAACTCTTGCATATATTATGCAATGTCCCTACAAACTGAGTAAGCTCAAGGAGACTCCTTCATTCTTTTTTACTTATCGCATTTGAAGAAATATTTTGGTCATATTCACTTGTTGTTTTCAAAGTTTAATGCATCATTATTTATAAATTTGTCTCGAATACTCTTAGTTATTTATCGTAAAGAGGAACAAATGAAATTAAATAATAAATTATTAAGAGTATTACTCTCTCTGTCCCAAATTATAAGTTTTGTGAAATTTTTTGTCTCAAATTATAAATCGCTTTGCAATATCAATGAAAGATTAATGTTACTTTTCTTATTACCTTTAACTATTTATTAATTTATCTTCTTTTAATTCTGTAATTTATCTTTTCATAACATTAATAAAAGATACTTTTGTGAAATGACTCATAATTTCTCTTTTCTATATGTGAAAATTAATACATTTTTAATTTATATGAAATGATATCAAAAGTAACAAAATTGATTATTTCACTGTTCCAAAGTACATGCCGTAATTAAACAATACGCACTATTTACATAACTAACTTTGACTGTATTTTTTAGCTAATATATAAATACAAACGTTAGCGTATATCGTTTGATTTGTCAATTAATATATTCAAAATTTTAAATTTTTATTATTTTTTATCATAAATTATTAAATATATCAATGATTGAAATTGTGCATTTACATATGTGAAATAGTTGATTGCGACATGTACTTAAGAATGGAAGAAGTAGTATATACTTCTTCCGTCTCAAAATGTAAGGGTCAACATAAGTTGATGTATTTGATACAAATTTTAAATTAAATACATTAACTTTTGTTGATCAATTTTTGCTTACATTTTAGAACGGATGGAGTATTTAAAAGTTAAAAAAAAATTTTTTTAAGGAAGTCAAAATACAACTTATAAAAAGAAAATGGAATATTTTTCAGCATTTATTTCTACTATTGACTTTTTGTTTTACTACCTCCTATTCAAATACCGAGGCAAATTAGACCACCTCAACTAAATCTTATATTTTCCTTTCCCCAAGCTTCTTTCATAAGTATTTTTTGTCCCTTTAGTTAACACCAATTGTATGAGTTGAGTGCAGCACATGTTGTTTTTGTCACTCTATTTAACACCAATTGTTTGTTTAATTTGTTCACATATATATTTTTTTTCTTTAGACAAATATGAGTAACACAGAGAGAAATCAAAGTATGAAAGAATGGTTCATATCTTCCCAAGCTCTTCTTAGCATGTTATTAGTGCAAATATTTGCAACTGGGATACAACTTCTATCAAGGGTCATCTTGGTTCAGGGCACTTTCATATTTGCACTCATTGCATATCGACACATTGTTGCTGCTGTTTGTGTCACCCCCTTTGCACTCTATTTTGAAAGGTTATTAATATATTTTAACTTAATTTTGAATTGCCAATAGTTTCATTGATCTAGTAACTAGTATAATTTTTCATCTTTGCTTCACTTCCCTTTTAAGAGTCAATAACCATTTAATTGGAGGTTCGATCCCTAACTGCGTATGTACATATGAAAAAGAAAGTGTGAGAGACGTTTACCATTGATGTGTACCTCAGATTATCCGTCTCAACCGTTACACATGATTTGGAAGTTGTAGACATATCAATAATTTATTTTAATAAGTTTTTCCTAACAATTATTCATATTAAATAAGCTCATCCAAACACTTTTAATAGGTTAAAAATGTAAGACCTTTTCGTAAATGTATATAAATTTTCTGTCCTCTTTTTTTGCTTTCATACAAATGCTTACATAAAGGGATGGAGATAGTACTTCTTATACAAGAAAATTTATTGATCTAAGTTAGACCAAATACACGTATCATTTGCATGAAAAGTAAAGAAAAAAAAAACTAAGATGATGGAACGTGGAACCATTTTTCATTGAGGCTAACCAAGTTGCCGATACGTAAGCCAATATGTAGTCTTTTTGCTTTTGATATATATAGATTTTTTAATGAAGTTCCAGAAATTCTGGATGTGCCTTTCGTGGCAGACTCGACTATCTACATCATTTTCCTTGGGTATTTAATAATAGTCTTAGCCTCTTAGGTAATGTTTCTCCCTCAATTTCACCCTAAGTAAAAAAATTAAAAAATAACTTGAGGGGTACCTTTTTATTTGCATTAAACTATTAATTAATATATACTCTCTGTCTCCGTGAGCTTAACTCAATTAGTAGAGACATTGCATAGTTTATGTAGGAGTCGAGGTTCGAACTCCGAACACCCCACTTTTCCACGTTTAATTGTGTGAGTTCCAGCCACTAGGCTAGGCTACTAGACAAAAAAAAAAAAACAATGGGTGAGAAAATGGTTATATTTAGATCAAATTTTGAACCAAATACAAAAGTATTTGTTTACTCACTTTTGTTTATATTTTATAACGGATGAATCCATTAGTTGTAATCTTATACTAATGCTTGAACAATAACTGTTGAATCGATTTAGTTATTCTTCTTGTGATTTGATATTATTTGTTCATTACTTGTTGCAGAGGAGTGTTGAAGAAGTTGAATTGGAGAGTTTGGTTATGGCTTTTCTTTAATGGATTAGTGGGGTAAGCTTATTGTTCCTTTTTTTTATACAATATTTCATGTTTCTCTTTGAAAACTAGATTGACTTCTCTTTTAAATTGAAATTTGAGCTAGCACTCAATGATACATAAAGTATAATTGTTGGGTTTATGGCTCCTCTCTTATATATTATTTATTACTCACTTTTTCATCAAATGTGAGATTTTTAACTCATATTTACTACACAACAATCTTCCTATTAAGTGCGAGTTCATTCCATTCATCTGTTATGCTCCCCTACAAGCGAATATTTGTTCATTCACATGCACTTGTACGGCCTTTGTTGCTTCATTCGACAACACATGCCGCCTGACCACCATTGTCGGGAAGCCTTTCGATACAAAGAGTCAATCGAACTCTTCATCGAATTATTGACTTTGATACCATTGTTGGATCAATTGTGAGTCAATCTCATTCCATCTAATGTAAGGCTTCTACCTCACACTTGCTACACAACAATCTCCCTCCTCAACTGTGAATTCAGTTCCATTAATTTATCTAATGGTATGCTCCCCCTCATGTAGAAATTTGTTCATCCACATACACTTGTACCATCATTGCTCGTGCTCTCAACATGATACGCCTTCTGACCATGATATTATCAAGAAGAATTTCGACACAAGGAGTTGGTTGAGCTCTTCGCCAAACCATCAAGTTTGAGTCATTTCCATCTAATGTGGAACTTCTAACTCGCAGTTGTTAATTACACAACAATCTCCCTAGAGTGTGAGTCCATTCCATTCACCTTGTATGCTTCCCATCAAGCACAATTTTTTTCATCCATATAAAACTTGCACCATCATTTTCACTGCACTCAATGGAACATTCCGTCTGACCACCATTTTTCGGAAGACTTCCATCATAAAGAGTCGATTGAACTCTTCGTCGAACCATTGACTTTGACACCAACGTTGGGTCATGAAGGGAGGCAATGGATCATCCACATTGAGCTGAGAACAATCATATTCATGAGCTGGAAACCACATCTTAACTCAAAACCTTAAGACATTTGATTTATGGATTTTCTCACTTTTATATTGTTATCTCACTTTTCCATTCATTATAGAAATTCTAAATCACATACGAGGGAAATGAACCTCTAGATGGAAGTCTATATGGAAGTTTCAAATACGAGGGAAACCAATAAATGAATCCCAGTTATGAATCCCTTAAGAAAACTGCTATATTACAATGTGATTTACAATTTCAATCAATCACAAATTATCTTATGTGTCTCATTCAAATCAGTTGCGATTAAATCAAATATTTTTAACAATAGTTTATAAATTAACAAGGTATATAGTTTCGACATTATAAAAATCAAGTGAATTTTACATCAATTTCTATCAAAGTGTTATATGTATCACAGGATGACAATGGCTTTTGGATTGTTCTATTATGGTCTCCGAGACACATCTGCTACTTATGCTGTCAACTTTCTCAACTTGGTTCCCATTTGCACATTCTTGACTTCTATCATATGCAGGTATCTAAATTAATTAAAAAAAATTAATTTAGCTACATAAATTAATTAATCTACCATATACTAGTATGTATAAATTTGTGAATGACTATACTGCAGAATGGAGAATTTGAGTATTGGAACATGGGTTGGTAGGGCTAAGGGTATCGGGGCAATTTTGTGTGTTGGTGGAGCATTAGCTACAAGTCTTTACAAAGGGAAGGAATTTTATATTGGTCCTCATCATCATAGTTACCATTCTGCAGGGGTCATTTCTGTTGTAGCACACAAAACTCATATGCTTCGTGGAACTTTCTTTTTGGTTGGATCATGTTGCTCTTACACAGCTTGGTTTATTCTGCAAGTATGTATATATGCTCCCTTTTTTCATTTCTCAATTATATTGTAGGGTTATACATGTTTACCCTCAGGAAAAAAAATTTGTTTAGATTCTAACCCTGTAATTTAAAGATTATTTGGTTTTAGACCTTCATGGCATCAAATTACAAAATTTAAAGAACTTTCGCCCCCTATAATTTTGGTTTACCCCCTGCCATATCATCGATTTTGTACGGTCAAAATTCATGAAGGTCCAAAACCAACGAATCTTCAAATTACATGATTGGAATCTAAACAAATTTTTTTACAGGGGTAAACTGAAAATCGTTAATATTGCAGGGGATAAACATATGTTAACCCTAAAATATATTCCAAACTTAGGCATTTTTCATATGTACATATATTCATAACCAGCTAGATTTTGGAGTCTACTTTTTCAGTTTTGTGATGAAAAAATTGTAATATTTTATTTAAGTGTGTGTGTGTGTATATATATATATGTGTGTGTGTTTTGAATTTAAACAGGTGAAGATGGTCAAAGTACTTCCATTGAGGTATTGGGGAACAATGTTGTCATGCATTATGGCAGCAATTCAGTCAGTAGTAATAGGCCTATGCATAGATTCCAGTAAAGTTGCTTGGAGATTAGGGTGGAATTTACAACTTATCACTATACTCTATTCGGTAAGATCATTTTTTACTAAATTATGCTTACCTTCAAATGGAAGTTTTTATACATAGGATGATCAATTGACACTATTTGGATATACTTCAACTTTGAAAATTATATTTAAAATTTAGTATGTAAGGCCAGAATGGTTTTATTCTAATAGGTAAATTTCTCAAGATTATAGCCCTAATTAGGGCAATACTATTATTGGATGTGAAACTCTCAAGATTAGGTTGTTTTTTAAACGTTGTAAATTAGATAAAGCAATTTGTTTTGAGAATGTGTATTCTGAATAAGGACCATTGACACTAATGATTTGGATTTAATGTTATGCAGGGAGCATTGGCTACTGCTGCAACATTTTGCTTACTATCATGGGCAATTATAATCAAGGGACCTAGTTATCCTCCAATGTTCAACCCACTTGCTCTAATTTTCGTTGCAATATCAGAAGCTTTCATACTTGGTGAACCACTGAAAGTTGGAACGTATGAATACTTTTCCTTCTTCATATTATAACATTTTTCAATTCTCCTTTAAATTCTATGAAAAAAAAATAAAAAAATAAAAAATTATAAATCGAACCAAAGATCAAACCAGTGAGATATCATGATCATGGTTTAATCGGTTCAATCACTAATTCGATAATTGTTTACAGGTTGCTAGGCATGGTTTTGATCATAGTAGGATTGTACTACTTTTTATGGGGTAAAAGGAATGAGATGCCATGTTCACCACAAACAAATGTAGCAGCTGCAGAATTATCAACAATCATGGTTGATGATCCTACTTTGGCTCAATCAAGAGCTGTTGTAGTACCAAGTTCTTCACCAAATGAAAATGTACATATTGAAATTGATAAAACAGATAAAAACTAATTAATTATTGGTTTTTTCATCAAGATCCTGCCTTGTAAGCAGAAATTAAATAAAACTTATATGAATGTGTTGCTATTAATTTATTTATTTTATGAATGTGTTGCTATTAATTAGAATAATCTGCACGTTGTGCAAACGATTATTATGTTTGAAGAGGGAAGCGCATAGGAATTTAATATATTAGAATGAGTTGAAATGATGTATAAAATTTCTAAATAATATAATTTTGTCAAAAATTTATTTGTTGGATGCAAAATTATAAAGGACGGATATTTTTTTTTTTTTTTGACAAATGGATAATATTTTTTTTTTGTTAACTAGCGAAAAGACGAGCACGTTATTTCATTAATGTTTGAAAATTATGAACGGTGTTTTTTTTATGAAATTTTGATTTTGATTAAAAACTAAAAAAATATATAAATGTTTGTTGCTTTCAAATTATAAAAAATCAAATTAACCAAGATTATCTATTTCAACGACATCGACAATAATACAATATAACAAAAAAAATCTAAATTCTTTTTTAATGACACCAACAACAATTTTATTATAGAAAAAGATTTTTAAGGGTATAATTGGAATGATGAAAAAGTAAGTATAAATATATTTATCTAGTTTGTTACACTTTTTAAATGATAAAGGAAAAAAACAAAAAAATATATATTCATATCGTGTTTGTTACATTTGTTTTAATATTTAAATTTATTCTTATCTATTTGTTACATGTGTTATTTGTATTGAAAATTGAGGGTGTTTTTGGAAAGAAAAATCCAACCCAAAACTGCTGAAAGGGGTAGTTTTCTTTATATATAGATGTATTATTTATTTTTCCTTTTATTTTATGTGCACGCGTGTAAATATTTTGTTCAAATTTTGTGACCATTCAAAAATTACTTTATTATTTTATTTTTATGTTAACCTCCGATTTTTAGGGGAAATGAATCCTTGTAATTATTCAATCGGTATGTAAATAAAGTCTGATCTAAACTTGTTTCACTAGAAATCGAAGTTGGATTCTTATGAACGACTTGTTTAATTAATTTTTTTTTGAGGTAAATTGTTTAATTATTTATAACCTCAATGTATACACCAAATTTCAACAATCCAATATTGAAAATCGTTTTTCTCCTAAAAAAAATTGAAAATCGTTTGTCATATTTCTTGGTAAAATACTTTATATCAACAAAAAAGCTATTTTTTGATGGAAAATCAACAAAAATATATGTTTCCTTTTGTATTATATCGAAAAAGATATTATAATTTGGTAAAAAAATAATTATAAGACGAGTTTAATTAAAAATATAAATTTTTTTACGCATACAACTAATCATGTCTCATCACACATACAGTTGTTGATGTATTAGTGGGGAACTTCTACGGTACACTTGTAAATTGAGGTGTATCGATACTCTTGCTTCCTAAATCTATAAATTAATGATCAATTTTATGGAATAAATAATTATTTGTCGGCATTTATATTTTATAAAATATGATTTCATAAGAGAAACACACACCATTCATTGTTTATTAGAATCATAGTTCTCTATTACGAGCGATAAAAATTCAAAAAAATCAATTTTATTTCGTTTACGCTTTTGATGAATAAGATTTAATCATTATAATTATAAATGATAAAAAAAAATATTTTTCTTCAAAATACAACTCATTTACCTATAAAATTAAAGGTTTGGTGTACCGGTAACTCAAATATGTTGGGTGTACCGTAGAATTTGCCTCAAGGGATACTAAGGGAAAGGCAGTTACAAAATTTGGAATTAAAAACATGTAATAAAACCAAGTCAACCATTATAGTTAAAATATAATAATAATTTTTAATTGAAATATTTTTCTATATTTCTCAATTGAAAGTATGGAACACAAAATATTTGTAACTTTTGAAATATACTCAAAATTTACAACAAAATTTAATGTTGATTTTCTATATGGTAAGTGTTTGTTTCAGTTTGCAATCTGATTATGTATTGTGTATTCATAGTGTTGTGATGTGCTATGGTGAGGCTTGAATGTGCATATGTCCAGTCTTTTCTCTGAATGCAATGGTAAGTCCTAATGCAAATTATATCGGGTTGAAACTAAACTTGTTGTCTCAATGCAAGTGGAAACTTCAATCACTTGGTTGGCTTATATGTTATGTTGCTGCATGCTACTATTGATATTTGTCGCAGAATATAGTGATTCTAACGATGAACCGAGACCTTCAATGTTGAGTTTTAGACTTGCTTTCTTGTCATTTAGTAAATGAACCAAATAATATTGACAGTGGCTTCTGATTCATATTTCAGCTCATGCGCGTGCTGTCATTATCCGCTCTCTATGTTTTGTCTCTCTCTAATTTGCTTTTTCTGGATTTGTGTCTCAGACTTCGTTTTTGATTCACCTATATGTCTCTAATCTGCTTATCCGTCTCGGTCGCTGATTTGCAGTTTCGTTCCTATGCTTAAGAGAACCCAATTTTGAGAGATCTGAGTCTTAGATCTTGTCATTCCTCTGTAAGCTGCAAAGACATTGTCGACTTGGAGTAGCAGAGGCACCACCCCAGTGGATGAAATGAAAGATGTCATTTGTTCATTTATGCATGGTAAATAGAATTGCATTAGGTTATGACAAAATGCAAAGACCTTATTAATTGAGAATTAAATTTGACATTGTCAAACAATGTGCGTCAGTTATTACCAGTTGAGCAATAGGCTGTCTTTTTAAGAAAATTACTAGTGCATATATTTTTGAAATGATATGACAATCAAAGTCATGTACTAATAAATATGAAAATTTGTCACGTAAGCATAACTCAGTTGGTAGGACAATGCATTATTATATGTAAGGGCCGGGGTTCGAACCCCGGACACCCCACTTATTCACCTTATAAGGTGAATTCTAGCCACTAGGCTACCTGACCAAAAAAAATAATATGAAAATTTGACCCATGTACATGAGCTTTGGCAATGTTATTGATTGATCTTGTTCAAAAAATATGTTATTGATTGATCAGGTCCATAATGAGTGCAGACCACTTTGGTGCACTATTTGCTAGGTCATAGTAGACTATAACTTTGCACAAAACTAGAAAAATAAATATATAAGTGAATGTCAAAGTCTCAAGAACTAAAACAATTTTTTCATGTAAGCTACTTTCCTTCTTTTGTGAACCATGTTTATTTTCTTCTGAAAGTGCACATTATGGTTTGATTATACATGCTTAAAATGTAAATCACTCTTGCAAATTACCAAAATCAAACAATGGTTTGCATTGTCAAAACTTAGATCACAGTTGCAAATATAGCCATGTAACATAGACATATAAATAAGAAGTTGGTTTTAAATGATCATGTCATTCCACATGCCATCTCAATGACAAAATATACAAGAAAATTATAATATTTCACATTCTACAACTAATACAAGTTGAAGATATTGATAATACGTGTTCAAATCTTTTTTTGTGCAAAAGCAAAATGAATATGCTAATCCACCACTCCAAGTACAAAAGGTTCATAAGGAGAACTAAAACTGAAGACATAAAAACTGAATTGACACAAAGAAGCTATCACAAAAACTACTAAAAGAGCCTCCAAAACAAAAACCCTATACTGACAAATTCAAGACCTCAACCCCTCAGCCAATATAGCAGCCCTGTTAAACCAAATTTCTGCAGATATGTAGAAAAATTAGAACTGGAACATAAAACAAGGTTCCCTTCCTTCAAGTCATTCTGATTTATTAATTTTAAATCTCTGAAAAATGGGGCAATTATATTATTATGTTAATTGGGGGCTATATCCGGATCATAGTCTAGTTGTATCTTATACATCTAAGTTGATAACTATTTATTTTATTTGTATTGACATATTGACTTTTATGTGGTCGGTGTTTTGTTATTCTTCTTATCTTATGCTTTTATGTCTATATGATTGTGTTTTTGTGGTTTAGGAATACTGAACCCTTACAACCAACATTTTAGGTATCAATGAGTTCGAAGATTTGAGGCAAGGATAAAGTATCGCTTGTACGCACGCGAGAAAAAATTTGGGTTCTTGTGGAATTGTAATTTAAAAGGCCAAATACCACATTTGGTCCTTTTAGTTTGACAAAATTCTCAAGTTAGTCATTTATGTTTTAAAAGTTTTAAATAGATCCTTTTAGTTTGACAGAATTTCCAAACTAGTCATTTAAGTTTCAAAAATTTCAACTCAAAACGCTAAGACTCCAATTGATAAGTGAAGATGCTCTTGTAATATGTCCAAATTATTACCGATACTTCGGTTGACATCACAATCGAGTATGTGTGTTGTAAGAGAGAGAATCAGAATCTATTAACATCAAGTATTAGACTTATCATACTTATACCCTCAATAGCTCTTTCTAGAAGTATAATGAAATCAATCCAACACTTGAATCCTTGTATATTATGTTAATGATCATGTATAGATAACTTGAAATAATTTAGACATTGAAATGGTATATGATTCAATAATAGATTTTTATGTATGTTATAAATAGTGTACTATATGTTAGAATAAGATGATGTGATGAAATATTCATATAGGTGTAAAATTTTGTTAATTTTTATATACTGGATCATGATAGTATGTTAATAGTTGTTAGGGTTAATTAAGTTTTTAGTCCCTGTAAATATTCACAGTTTTGTTTTTAGTCCCTACAAAATAAAATCACACTTTTTAGTCCTTGT
>Ga0315913_1008707_pt1 | contig 11998 bp, 7 predicted proteins | sample MpolsnodulesMG_FD_207736 | JGI IMG/M metagenome (GOLD analysis project Ga0315913, IMG submission 207736) | Medicago polymorpha root nodule microbial communities from Los Angeles, California, United States - small nodules | ecosystem: Host-associated > Plants > Roots > Nodule | place: USA... | reverse complement strand
ATATATATATATATATATATATATATATATATATATATGTATGTATGTATGTATGTATATTATTTTTTTATGCATAAATATGGGAATTTCTGAATTTGGTAGGGTCCGTGTTTGATTTCGCGATTTATGAATTTCCTATACTCAAATGATCTTAGGTGGGATCACGAGTTTGACAACCATTGTAAAAATTAAGTTAGGGGCCTTTTGGTCAACACAAACTGTAAGAAAAAAAAACGAGGAGAAAAAACTGGAAAAAGAATGAACTTCAGGCGTAAAACAATGAAGAAAACGAGGGAGGGTTGTGCATCCGTTATAATAGTGGCATTTTATAGTAGATTCACAAAACCAAGAGAAGATTTCAAGCCATTTTCAAGTTTCTTGTGAAACTGCTTTTTTGTGGTCAACTGTAATTAAATTAAAAAGACCAAGGACTTGTCAGTAGTTGGCAAAATTCAATGGATCGTTGGCTTACTTTCCAGTTTTTAAATTTTCTTTTAAAGTTGAAATAAATTAATATCAATCAATGTATATTAAAAATTGTATCTTCCCTTTTTTTCCAAAAAGGGGAAAAAAGATAAACATCAACCCAAATACAATGAAAAAATAACATTATTTTAAAAAAGCTTTTTTTTTTTCAAAAAATATCCTATTATTTTAATGTAATCAAATTAAGTAGTATTGAATTAACAACAATTTATCTTTTTTTTTGTTTGAACAGCAAAATTTATTAAAAACCAGATCTCTAATCAAGATGAATCGAGACCGGTAAATCAAAGACTACAAAGGCGCCGTATGTAGGCAGAACACCCAAAATAAACACCCATATAATCATCATCTAACTAATGCCTGAACCTTCAACACCCAAAAGACCCACCACCACCAAAAACCAACTTCACCAGCTAAATCAAACTCCAATGCGAGCAACCACCGTATACAAAATTCATACACACCCATAGCCACTACTCACACCCAAAAAAACTCCCCAAATCAAGCAACATCTTCACCTCCTCATAGCTGAGCCACACCTGACCTATTCCAACACTCATTCGGCTTCCACCACCTCTCTACCCTCGGTCCACCGAGGAAAAAACACCAAATAAGACCAAACAAAACATGAATCAAAGCACTGGCGTGACGTGTCAAAATGCCTTTATTAAATTTCCAAGATGGAAATTTATTAAAATGCCTTTATTAAATTTCCAAGACGGACGTGAACAAATTTCTTAACCATAATTTATACTTTAAGTTTTTCATCCAAAATATTATTAAAAAAAATTAAATTCCCATTATTTAATTTATTTTTCATTATAAATGTGTTTTTCATAATTTATTTGGGGGGTTTTTGTTCCTAGTTTACTAGATACATTCTTGGTAGTCATCGTGAGCTTAACTCAGTTGGTAGGGACAAATGCATAATATATGCAAGGTTTGGGGTTCAAATCCTGACCACCACCAAAAAAAGATACATTCTTGGTAATGACTTTGATTAGAAAATTTTATAGGAGTTTTTTTTCCTAGGTACTTTTAAAAAAGATTTCTGATTAACATACATATTATTTATGGGAATTATTTAGAGATTTATAGGTAATTACACATCAATTTATTCTCCCCTCCATGGGTATTTATTCCCACCCTTCTCCTTGGGAATAAAACAACTTTCCTAACCCAAGATCGTTTATATGAGATGGCGCGGGTCTCTTCTAGCTTAACCAAGGTCTTGGGTTCAAATCCAGCCTTGGGCATGCAGACGCAGCAGCATTAAAACTCTTAGAAAGAGTTTGCCGCCCATTTGGGTGCCACAAGGCTCAAGAGATTAGTCTCTGCAGTTGTACGTGAAGAAGATACCTAGTTTACATAAAAAAATAAAAACTTTCCTAGGAATCTTTTATACACAGGAATAAAATCTAAAAACTTAACAAACATAAGAACGCATATTTCCTATCCTTTTATTCCTGGACATCTACAAAGATAACTTGACACAAACATAGTTTATTTGTCCCACCCTTTCTTGCAAAACCCTAAGTTTCATAAATCTTGTTGTAGAGTCTGTGAACCAAAGTTGTTGTTTTTCTCTCTAACAGTTAAATCTATGTTGTGAATAGCGTCGTAGTGTTGTGGCAAGGCCCTACACTTCCACACCATTGGCCTGCGAAGTGCTTGTGGCAGTCGTAGATGCTGCATATAGTGGTTGAGTAGTGGTGCCATCTCGCATGCACAACATTTTCTTGACGTCGTTTTGGTAGAAAATTTATAGAAAACTTTAATTTTTGAATTGTTTCAATTTATTAAGGGTATATTGGTATTTTCATACCCTTTTAGTGACCTAATTATCTTAACTCATGTGTATATAAGAGCACAATTGTGGCCGCCGCATCTTGTTTTGTTCATTCTTATCTTTGAGATCCTTTGATCCAACATTGCTGCCCTGTTCCTTCTTCTTTGAGGGTGTGTTTGGCTGTGAGAAGAAAGTGAAAAGAGAGAAATAGGTGAGAGAGAGAGAGTATGAGAAGAGAGAAATAGATGAGAAATAGAATAGATTTGATAGGTTGCTTGGTATAAGAGAAAGAAGAGAGAAATAGAAGAGAGAGAAGTGTGTTTAATTTTAAATTTGATTGATTTTTTCTTTTTGGTCAAGTTTATTTTGTCTTTTAATATAATTTAGTTATTATTTTAGTTATTAATTTACATAATTAATTTTATTATTATTTTAATAAGTAAATTAATTAAAACATACCCCTTGATAATAGCACATACCCCTTCACGTGTTAGCATTCAATCAAAGAAAAATAAGGCACCAGCTTTGAAACGTAGGGGAGGACAGTTTTGGAATTAAACACGTCAAGACACTTTCTTCTCATAAGTGAAGAGAAATAAGAAGTAGGTGGGACCTATGAAATATAATCTCTATTCACTAACTCCCTGATGCCCCAAACTAGAGAAAAGCCATCTCTCTTCACACTTTCTCTCTCGGCAATCTCTCTCTCACGTATCTCTTTCGTTCCAAACACACTGTGAATGTTCCTTTGTCTTGCTCTGCCATCGTTCTTCATCTCTATTTCGTGTTTTGCCATCGCTGCTCTGTTTCTGTGTAAAGGTTTTTTTTCTCCTTCCTTTCCTGTGTTCTGCTTTGATTTTTCCTCTTTGCGTTCCGTTTTCTGCTTCATTTTTTATAGTTTATTCTTGCTCTGTTTAGGGTTAGTTCTGTTTGCCCAATTCTGGCCCGGTTTTGTTTGCAATGGCATCATCACCAACTGCCAACAACAACAAGATGGATTATTTTAAACCTACTCGTCGTGGATCCACTGATATTGGTTGGTGGTGGAATTCTTTCAAAGACGAGAATCAAAAAACAATTGTTTGTCATTTCTGTGGACACCCTTCAACTGGAGGGATCACTAGAGCCAAAAATCATCAATTAGGGATCAAGGGAGGAGATGTGAAACCTTGTGAGAAAACACCTGAGGATGTAAAAATCCTTCTGAAAAATCATTTTGATTCAAAGCAAGCCGCTAAGGATGCGTGTTCTGGGCCTGCAAAGGAGTTGCCAATGCAGACTCCGGCAAGTGCTCCAGCGCCTAATAGTACAAAGGAACGGAAGAAGAGGGGTAGGCCTTTGCAGTATGAATTGGGAAGTAAGGCAGGGCTGTCACCTATGCCAGTTTCGTTTGCATTTCCGTTGACCGGAGAATTTTCGGCCTCAAAAAGGGGTAGAGGATTAAATGATTTTAAAGGTACAAGACCATGTTGAAATAAAATGATTGTTTTATTATTTTGCTTGTTTAGCATTTAATAATTTTAGTTATCGCATTGTATGTTTTTTTGTTTTTGTTTTGTAATTATATTTTTACATTTGTTGTAGATAACCATTGTTTTTTCTTTTCAGAATCTGTTGGTTGTTTTTTAACATGTGAAGCAATAGTTATTGTTTGGGTTTTAGTTGATTTAATCTTGATTTATGTTTTTTTGTTTTTGTGGTTTTTTATTGATCCGTTGTTTAGTTCGGTACTAAGTCTAAAATAATACTCGTTCAAAAGTTTGCTAGTTGACTTGTGGGAAATTGGTTAAGAATTTAGTTTATTTAATGTTGCATTTTTAGAACCCAAAATTGAAGAATCTGAGCAAGGATGATGGTTGAATTTGAATATTATGAAGTGGTATCGATAGGGAATGTCTGAAAAAGTTTTTTATAAATCTTAAGATGTATTCTTTAGTGCAGAATGTTAATAATTATTACATATAACGATAGTTTTAATTTATGATTTAATATGGTCATTCAAGTGCACAATTTTTTTTCATGTTCATGGAAGAGTTTTGTGGTCTTCACTTTATTAGATCCATATCTGCTGTGATGACATGCATACTTCTTTACCAGAACATAATCCTGGTTCATGATGCTTTTTTGAGGTGAATCTCTTTTACTGATTATTCGGAATCTGGCTAATATCGTATCTTGTATATCACTGGGTATTTGTGACATTATATGATATGTGCATGTTGAATTTGGATCTGGTAATTTTGTTTTTACACAATGAAATCAATTTGTTGTATTTTTGGGAATTACATAATAATTTGCTCTTTGGCCTCATGGTTATCTTATTCTATCACTTGTCTATCTAATAATCTACCTATCTACATATTTTACAGATGATGGGACATCAAACTCCATTGGTTCCCATTTCTCACATCACGCCTTTATAGTGAATTCTGGCGAGGTATTTTCTTCATTCCATTTTAGGCCTATATTCTGGAAATAGTTGGATTACATCTACTAATTTTGTTCTTAATGCCTTATTCTGTATAAATGCAAAGGCTATTCGTTTAGTTTACTCATTGAAAATTAATGCATTTCACTAAATGCAATGTCATCATACGTATTAAATTTAAATACCTTTTAAGTTTAACACATACATTATTTTCCTTTCTATATTTGGTGCCGTATTCACTGTCATCATACTATGTAGTAAATTAATATGATTTGTACAATCTAATGTCGAAACGTATTTCAATAACTATGAGAAACATAGAACAATAATTAATCCTTACCACTTTTCAGTCACAGAATTTCAGCTGTAGGAAAATTATGGTTATTTAAATGGAAAAAAGGTATTTCAGTTTTGAAGATGTTGCTGAACTTGGCTGCCAAGTGGCTACTAACAATAGTTGTTATATGAAATAGTAAGATGTGTTTTAGTATTATTACATGAATCCTAACTACAGATTGCATATTGAAATTAAATCTCTCATTCACACTTCCATTTTTTGTATCAGTTGACAATACTGTGTGCTTATTTGTTAAATGTATTTGTGATTTTCCTATGACCTGTTTAGGATGTTGCTTCGAGAATTTCCCTTCTTGCTCTGGATTTCCAAGCTATATCCATTCTATCTGGATCTGGCTCCATTTCAAGTGTCACAATTGATCTGTCGGATTCTGGTAGTGAGACTTTGAAATATGAGGTTAGTGCAGATCTGTATATGTGATTCTTTAGCATAGATAAAAGTTTAGTCCTATATATTTCTTTCAGCAGATTCATGTTTTACTTTGATATGTGAGGTTAACTCAGTCCTGTTTTATTAGCCCCTATAAAGAAGTTTAGTTCTATATATCTCTCGCATCTTATTTGTATGTAACATTTGACTTTTCCAAACACACTGTATCATTGGATGAAATCTCTTGCTGGCCAAACTAATCTCCTGTTGTTATTTAATATGCCTAACATGAGATTGATACAATAGCAGGTTGAAAGGAGTGTCAAATAATGGGGTCTTTAGAATCACTCTTTTTTTTTTTTAGTTATTATTAAATGAATATGCTGACTCGTATTTTCTGTTTTTACAGGGAATTTTTGATCTACATTCCTTGACTGGCTCGTTTGAACAAAATAAAGATGGATTAGTATCTGGGAAGCTGACTGTCTCTTTGGCCATAGGTGGTTGGGTTATTCAGGGTCCATTGGCTGGTTCGCTGGTAGCTGCAGGTCCCGTGAAGGTAAAAACTTGTAAAACCGCTTATAATTTACCTTTGTTATAAACAACATCTTTATTAGTGTTAATGGTGGTTGTCAAACTCATTGTTTATTAGAATGTGGATGATGCACTATTTTACTGTTAGATATCAAGGGCCCGTTTGGATTGGCTAATTTTTTAGCTTATGCAAATCAGATTATGCAAATAAATAAGCTTTTATGTATTATGCATAAGCCTGTTAAGGTAATTTATGAAAACAGATCCCATGAAGATACAATGTTCAATAAGCTCAAAAGTAACATAAAAGCTTATTTATTTGCATAAAAGCTCAAAAGAAAATAATGAGTGAGAACTTATAAATTAACATAAAAGCTTATTTATTTGCATAAGCTGTTTTTCATAAGCTCAAAAGTAAGTCAATCCAAATGGCCCGCAAATACTACTGAAATGAAAAACTATATTACATCATGTATGAAGAACTTTCAAGTGATTATTTTCCTCTTTCTGTTTTATGTATCAGGTCGTGGTTGCAAGTTTTTGTCCTCCAAAGACGCAGAAGCAGAAGAAAGGCAAGGAGATCGCTGATCATTCCTAATCAATTGTCCTGCTGCATAAACATTTAGGGCAGGTTTGGTTGTGAGAAGAAATGTAAAGAGTGAGAGGGTGAGAAGGTAGAAATAGTTGAGAAATGAAGATATAAACATAGTTGAAAGTTTGTTTTGTATTATATTATCGATTATCAATGGCCAAGGCTCTAGGAACTCGTCATTTGTTAATGCGCGAGCCTGTCTAACCCCCCAATCATTTAGAAGTTGGGTGGAGTATACTATAATTAAACCTATTAGGATCCTCCATATCAAGGTACATTATTCTTTTCCTTCAATTAGTGTTTGTTATTGTGTTGAGTCATCACTATTTAGGCTTCATTTATGCCTGAGTACTGATTGATTCTTGCAATTATTGAATTGGCTAAATATACAAGTACTTCGTGTCCTTCTCCATGAATGATTGAATTCCAAATCTAACTTTGCTAATATTCAAGTTTTTCAATGTTTTCCCAATTTAACAAATTCTGGTGGCCACTCCAACATTCAATTATAAAATCCACTTCCTTCCACATCCCTCATTATTTTGTTATTTTCTTGTCATGAGTTTGATTGACACACAAGTTTATTAAATTGCAACCATTGTTTTGTCATGTCTTTGTCATTTCATCTACCAAATATTGTATTACCAAATAAAAGATAAACACAAACATATGCATTTGTGACACTGTTGGTCAGAACTTATGAAAAGTATATGTTGTTAAAAGTATATGTTGTTTTCAACTTATTTTCATTAGTTCTCGAGGATAGTATATGAAAATAGCTTATTGCTTATATGAAAACGATTTGATTTGATTTTACTTTTTGTTATAAAAATGGTTTATACAAATGCTGAAGATTAAGCTTCTTATCGAAACATGGACATATACTCATTCATTCAAAGCTTACATCATGTCATTAGGTAGCTTATGATTGTTTTTATTAAAATATAAAATAAAAGACAAATGAATTAAAACACTAATCGAAGCATAATGCTTGTCAAAATTAGTCCAAACAAAGTACAATGTCATTACAACAACCAACCAAGAAAACACCAAAGATAATTATAATAGCTAATATAGTTATTATAATATGTCTCAAATGGTTTTCCTTATAAATATCATAATGAATCAACACCGACGTCAACTTTTTTAGCCTTATACCATTTCATTTGGTAGTTTAATAAAGCTCTCTGTTAACTACAAATAAATACCCGTAATGATAAATAGTAGCTAATATAATTGTTATTCTTTAGCTAAGATTTTATTCAAATAAGAGACACTCACACGTGTGGATCTTTACAATAATACCAAACCTATTTAAGAAAGTACTCTAAGTTAAAATGAAGTGCAAGAATAATTGAGGTTAGTTTGACAAATATTGCGAGGCGAGACAAAAAAACTAGTTTTTTTTCTTTTTCAGATACTGGTTCAGTTGGTAAGAAATTGACTCATATTCCACAAAGACACGAGTTTAACCCTTATTTGTGACGTAAAAACTCTATTGATGATGATTTGTAAGTATCAATGTCAATAATTTTCAAACGCTAAGGTTTGTTTTGACCATAACGTGTCACCATGACCCAACTTGCTTAAAGTTTTCATTATAAAGAAAACTGATCTTTTTGTGCGTGGATTGTTAAAATGCAATGGTACATACTATGTGTACGCCGGAAACCATAATTATTGTTGTATAATTAAAAATATCTCTCTGCTTGAATCATTAATCTTGGGATCATGATTGTCTACCTTTGAATCATCTCTCTCTCTCTCATCTAAATAATTTATTTAAATAATTTCATTTCATAAATACATTAAAGCGACCAAAGTGAGTAGACATTCCATTTTCTTCATATTGGGTTTAAAAATTTCTTATACCTTTTTCGAAAAAAGAGTTTCTCACACTTGACAATTTTATTTGCTATGTTTCATGAGGAGTGCTCCAAGGATTTCTTTTATTGGTTAAAATTTGAATTGTTAACACTAATTTGGTGAAATTTATATGAATTTTAGTCAATAGAAAGAAGAGAGTAATGGAAATAGAGAGCACCTTAGAGATTCTCGTTAGTATTTCTCTTCATCCAAATTCCCCAAAAAGAAAAATAGATATCCTTTTTTGGCTATTGCATCCAATATGAGGATATAAAGAACATAAAAAGTTGTTGGAATAAAGAAATGCCCACAAACAATTTCTTTACAAGAAAAGAAATAGTAAAAAACAATAGAAAAAGATTAAAAGAATCCCTACATATTCTTCTTCCAAGCATTCTCTTTATGCCTTTTCACTTTTCCTTATCCATGTGATGTATGCAAGAATAAATAAAGTTCTAAGTTGAAAATTGTTATCTATTCGGAACTCACTCATATCCAATTCAGTTTAATTCAGAGGGTTTGATATGATGGAAACATTACCTCCAAAAAAACACTAAGCAAGAGGAATTAATTTATAGTCAAAACCATAGAAATTATGTAGCACTTATGAACAACTAACTATCTTTATGATATATTTCTTAAACATGATTCAATACATCAAAATCTAAAAACATATCTTAAATGGCCAAAATTTCATTATTTTTTCTTTCATATACCAAGCTAGATGTGCTCAACAATTCTTCTTTCCATTTTTTGTTAACTTTCTCTATAAATTCTTCCACTCTTTTCCTCAACTCATCATCATTCTCTTCCTCAACTTCTTTTTCCATTTCTTCTTTTCCCTCTTCATTGATGAAATCAATATCATCATTACCTTCAATTTCAATCTTATCTTCTGCTTTTTCTTCTTCTACTTCCACTTCGACCGCTTCGATGACATGTGAAACTTCTTTCTCTTGTGTCAATGATTCTACACTCTTTTCAGATGAAAACTTGATGTTGGTCTCTTGCTTTTGAGTTTCACTTATTGAAAGATGAATTTCACTTCTTTGATGAACACTTATTCTTGGCTTCAAATCCAATAAAATAATGACTATGATCAAGTTGCAAAAGCAAAAAATGAATGTAGAGCTAGAAGTAGCTTGAGTAATCAACTCCAATATAGAATCTAACATGATTGATAAAAATTAGCAAAACAATACACAAAGAGTGAGAGAGAAGGATCAAGGATGTGTATAGAAACTAGAGTATAACTGTTTATGCAATTTGAGGATTTTTAGGCCTATTTAAAGCCTTGTAGAGATAGATGCAAACGTGGAAAGTTCCTTTAGATTTTTTATGTGGAAAATTTAAGGAGTTGCTGGTGAGGTGTATTGTGAAAGCTATTGGAATTTGGAATATAAAAATAAAAAATAAAAATATAATATATTGTGTGAATAATGTATGTGAGAAGTTTCTTAGAACTGTATGTGGGGTATATTTTTTTATTTAATTAATTAATAATTAATTGATCAAAAGTCATTTGTACTATACATATAACATCACATGGAGCTTTCTTGGCCATTCACGGGACTTAACCTTCTATGTCATAACTTGACATCACCAACCAAACCTTTTTACGTGTTCCTAATCTTAATTCTATCAACCATATCACCATCTATATGTATTTATATTAAGGCCATATACCTCCCCGGATCCTTTAAGTTTTATGTTTGTTTCAGATAGATCCTTGAAGTTTTTAAGGTTTCAGATAGGTCCTTTAAGTTTTGAGTTTGTTTCGGATAGGTCATTTAAGTTTCTAAGGTTTCAGATAGGTCCTTTAAGTTTCGAGTTTATTTTAGATAGGTCCTTTCTATCAACTTCCGTTAAGTTAAAGTTGATCTGTCCATTAAGCCAAAGTTGATCTGGTTGGGGAAAAAATTGATGCTAAGTGTCAGAGAGAACCACCTCACCCACTTAACGGACATATCAACTTTGCCTTAACGGACATAACAACTTTGGCTTAACGGAGGTTGACGGAAATGACCTATCCGAAACAAACTCGAAATTTAAAGGACCTATCTGAAACCTTAGAAACTTAAATGACATATCTGAAACAAACGTGAAACTTAAAGGACCCACTGAGGAATTTGACCTTATATTTCTTTTAGTAGTAAAAGAGGCCTTATATTAACTATAGTTAAAAACGATTGTTTTATTATTTTTGAGTTTTTTTTCAATAACTTATCATAACTCCGTAGTTAAACATGGTTGGATATGAAGGCTACATATGTTGCATCCCGTTTATTATTTTAATTTTGTAAGTACAATTCAGATAATACAAGGCTGCAATTCTCATTTCTCAGCACTTAGTGTGTGTGAGTTTTGTTGCTGGACTCTTTGAAACAAACGAAAAATATAGGTACGTATATTAATTAATATCACTCATCGATTTGAGTTGACCTGCTCACATTATATTTTTATGTTATTTTTAAATAATTTTAACATTTATATCATATATTTACTGTGTAGAATTTGAATCTCATGTCGACTCGTTTTAGTTTTAGTCATGGGAAATTTGAAGGGAAAAAAAAAAGAATCTATAAAGAATGAAAGAGATTTTGTGATGTGGTTGAAGATTATGAGATTTCTAACTATGACCCATTGAAAGTGACCAAGAACCTAATTTTGTAGGCAAGCTATGGTACATGTTAGATATGTGTGTTGTTTTTATGTTACTTTGAAAATGTCACAATGTTCAACTACTTATATTTATGTGATTTTGACCCAAAAGTGGGAAGAAAAGAATAATGATAAGCTTTTATTTTCAAATACAATAATAATAATAATAATAATGATAAGTAGTGAAGATGACCAAGTCTATGTCTATTTTAGATGAAAATGATCAATGAACTTTTGAATGTTCATTCTATAGGGTACAAACATAGTCCCCTATTCCTTTTTCTTTTGACGCTGAAATTCAATCAAACTGACTTGGTCTACCTCACTGTACTATGTTACATATATGTAATGTTTATAATTGAAAACTTAGTATTGAATCAGTATAATTTCAATTATTTTATAGTAAGTCAACATTTTTCTTTGATTTTGCAAGGGTTATTTGCTCTAAGGATTGAGAAAATAAATCACTTAAGAGCTTATTTAATAAGCATTTTTTTCCTTTTCCTGAGGGAGAAAAATGCTTATGTACATATAAACTCTTTATACTAGAGTAAGAGTAAATGAGGTAAAAATTTGCATAAGCTGGTTTTATGAGCTATTTGGAAGAGCTTACAAAAATAAGTTAAAAATATGTTATCAACATATCATAATTTTTTTTTTCTCCACAGACCAAACTCATACACTAAGTTTGAAGCCAATATGTTTTGTGGGTTTGAATTTACGCCCAAACGCCGATATATTGTCATTTGAACGGCATTTACGAACGTATCATCAATGTGTTTTTTCTTTAAATATATCATCAGTTTTTTTTATATATATATAAGTTATTGAAAATACTTCTTAGCGTGTTAATGTTATAACTCATAAGATTAATTTAAATAAACTATTCCAAACATCTAAGGGTCCGTTTGGTTC
>Ga0315913_1008705_pt1 | contig 12000 bp, 2 predicted proteins | sample MpolsnodulesMG_FD_207736 | JGI IMG/M metagenome (GOLD analysis project Ga0315913, IMG submission 207736) | Medicago polymorpha root nodule microbial communities from Los Angeles, California, United States - small nodules | ecosystem: Host-associated > Plants > Roots > Nodule | place: USA... | reverse complement strand
AGTGAAATAAAAAAACAATTTTATTCTTAAAAAAACAATTTTATTAGTATGTATTTTGAAATAGTTCAATCAAATTTATTGTTATATGTCTGTGTCTAAATTGTTTTTATTTTGGCTTGTGATCATAGAAGTATTACTTACTATGTAACAAAAAAAAAGTGATATGAAAATGATGTTAGTTTTGGGTCTATATATGATGAGTTGATGACCAAAATGGTGTCCTACGCAAGGATAAACACACGAAGAGAGAGAAGTGAAGGCACGTGGAGAATCCAATGAAAAATTCGTTACGTGATTATTTTGAAATCATACTATGGTTATGGACTCAAACAATGGTTGAGATTCAATTCAAGGAACAAGAATTGGTAAAATAATAATACTTCATCCATTCTTAAATTCATGTCACATTTTTATAATAATTATATGCATTATTTGTATGACTTATTTTAATAATTTTTTTTATTAAATTATTTTGATTATTTTTTTGTCAAGTAGTTTAATGATTAAAATTAACTTTTTAAAATGAATATGAGGGTTGTCCGAGGTTCGAATCTCGGCCCCTACATATAACGATACATTATCTCTGCCATTTGAGATATGTTCACGATAACCTTTGATCATATTTTTTAATTATTACAAAATATAAATGTTAATATGTAAGATATTGTTCGATTTATCTCAATGAATATTTTAAATTATCAATTTTTTGTAATTTTTATAATAGATGATTAAATATATTAATGGTTAAAATTCTTCGTTGACTTATGAAGTGGTTTCTCTCTTTGGTCATTTTTGACGAGACCTACAATCTAATCTATTTAAAGTCTAGCCCGACACATTTAATAAAATAATTGGTTCAAACTTTATTATAAAGCCCGTCAACTTACAAAAAAAAGCCTGCTAGACCCATCGGACCAACCTATTTATATATAATATCTCTTCCACTATATCTACTATTGCAGTTTTCTTTGTAAACCTAAACCTTTATACGACTTAGTTACCTATTGGTGATACTAGGCCTTAATAAGATTTGGTTATTTAGTACCAGATATGTTGGTGTGCTAAACCCTGTCAAAAGATTTGACCTATTTGGTAGTAGATCTATAGGTGTTATTAGACATTAATGTAAAATAAACCTATAAATAGGTTTTCAGACTTCACTAAAAATAAGCCTATGGTATGTAATAGGTCAGACTCATGCCTATAATTTTTGAAGTAGGTCAAACTTAGGTCTAATAAAGCCAACTCAGCTTAATTCATTTCCACCCCTAGTCAAAATAAACGACACTTTCATTAAACTGATTTTATCAACTATTTGCATGTTTCAACAATCATAAATAGAATACTTTGGAAAATAATCTAAATAATACTCCCTCTGTCTCATAATAAAAGTCAATTTTGTATTTTTTTAGTTTCTCAAAATAATTGTCATTTCAAAATATTAATTTAACAATTATTATTTTCCACAATAATATACCCTTATTTATTATACTTCACTTCACGTAACTATTCCACTTACTACAATTAATAAGACTCTTTTAGCAAATGATAAATGATAAAATTTTGTACTCTCTAATTGATACTCCCACCATCTCAGATTAAATGTCGTATTTAGGTTACAGGTGGTTCTTAAGGAAATAATTATTTGGATTGATATCATCGATAGAATTTTATATTTATCATTTGCTAAAAGAGTTTTATTAATTGTAGTAAGTGGAATAGTTACGTGAAGTGAAGTATGATAAATAAGGGTATATTATTGTGAAAAAAAATAATTGTTAAATTAATATTTTGAAATGACGGTTATTTCGAGAAACTAAAAGGTTTTGGTAATCAATGTCTTAAGGGCAATGGTTAACGATGTCAAAAATAATTTTTTTTTATATTAAAAACAACAACCTTTTAACTTTCATAAAAGTAAGCATTCTACTTTTTATCAATTTTCAATGCATAATTTCTATATTTATCTTCTTAACTAGTGTTCTAATTAGCATCTCTCTTAATAAAAATAATTCCTCCAACATGGAAAAGCAATAACATTTATTTTAAAACAAATTTTATCTGTTACAATGATAGTCATTGTGAAACAGATGAAGTGTCAATGTTTTAAAACCTCAATAGATAAAACTGATGAGAATTTTTTTAAACAACTCTTATGTTTGATCACTCATAAATTTCATACATTTATTCAACATTTTATTTTCTCTTTATTTCTCTTCCTATCACACCAACTACACATCACTTTTCTTATATCATCTCTTTCAAAGTGTAGATGGATTTTGCGTGTTTATCAATTTTTTTCCTTTTCAAAAATTAAAATTACAGATATTACTAGAAATGAAATTGGTCAAATCCAAATGAATTTGGTTTACAATGGGATCAGGAGATTCAGATAGCAAATATCTACTAGGCTCCGAAATGGCATTCCTAGCAAGGTAATGGACCGCCAAATTACCTCTTCTTCCTACAAGAAGAAAATTGCTTTTCAAGCATCTATGATTTGCTCACCAGCACTAGTTAACTTCTGTTTGAAAGAACCTTTAAATCGGTTAAGTGTGTGTTTTTGAAATTGCGTTTGCAAAACAGGGTTTGATGAAAATTACAAGAAAAAATCAGGTTAGCGTAGAAGCTATTATTTGAAGCTTCTAAAAATCATGACAAAATTGCATTGGAAAACGTGCAAACTTGCTTTTGTGTGTTGTAAACAAGAAACCAAACACATGCTAAATTGATTTATAAAATGATTAAACAAATCTATAAAGTGTCAAACGACACTTAAAAGCAAACAAAAGTGTCGTTAATCGACGCACTAAAATGATTAACTACCGTTTTACGACGTAGTTAAATGACACTTAAGTGTCGTTCAATGTAGTTATATTTTTGGCCAATCAAAAGGTGGCTAAAAGAAATTCTCCTACAAACATAACCCAAACTTATTAAAAACTTTCAGCTCATTTATAAACGAGTGAGCTAGTTTGCCTTGGTAACAATTTTTTCTTGAAAATTGCTCTTCTCCCATCTAAAATTGCTCACTCCTATACAAACTGACAAAAATACCTCCACGTGACTTAAACCACATAGACATGATATAACCTACGTGAGTTAAGTCACGCTGAGGTACAATATGCGTGAGTTAACTCACGCTGAAAGTATCGAGCACGACGTATGAATACTTTTGACTTTTTAGTTGGGACTGAGCAAAACTCAATAGGAGAAGAGCAATTTTTTTTTGAGCGGAAACCCCAATCACTATTTGATCCTAGTTTAATTACTAACTAGACTATCGACCCGTGCTAACGCACGGGTCATATTGAAGGTAATATTTGATGGTAATAGGTAACAAAATAGTTTAGATGAATGTCATGATTGTCATATAGTATTTCATAATATTAAGAAGCATAGACGTTGGTACTGTACCATAACATAATATTTCCATAACATCGTCTTTGGTACCGTAATGTAACATAATAGGTTAAGTATAGCGAGACAGGTTAACATTTATAAGTAAGAGATTAGGTTAAGTATAACGAGAGGGCGAGAGGGGTTAACGGTTATTCCTTTCCAAAAAAATAGCATATAATTGAGTACATAATTTTATTTTACTTTTTAGATAGACATTAAATGCAAAAGTGTGGGGGGAAAAATTAGGTTAAAATTAGGTTAAGTATAGCGAGACGGGTTAACATTTAAAAGTAAGAGATATAGCGACACAGGTTAACAGTTATACCTTTCCAAAGAAATAGCATCTAATTAGGAACATAATTTTATTTTACTTTAGATAAACATTAAATGCAAAAGTGTGGAGGGAAAAATTAGGTTAAGTATAGAGAGACGGGTTAACATTCACCTGTGCTGCCGCACGGGTCATACAAATTGTAGATGTAGCAGGCAAAAGCAAATCTAAACATGTCATTGATATATCAATGTGTTCATTACATTTAGTTTCGTGAGCAAATACATACGAAAATTTGAGCAAACTACAAATTACGGAAAAATTCTTTAAACACGACATTAGACGCAGTATCAATACACATACCATCATCGTCTAATAGCAAAATTTTCAGACCATCCCATATTATAAGTTTTGTAGTAATAATCAGTTCGGCTAAATGACTCTTGGGATGTGTGCCACATGTTGAAAATTTATCAATAGTAAATGGAATACCAAACCTCGAATGCGCAGTGCGACCCCCACATATGAGCAAGGCACAATACCACTTGAAGCAATTGTTAGCACAATTTCCCCTCTTGATTGAAAAGCAGATGAAAGAGCCCTCCGTATGAAGGTCTTGCTTGTTCTGTCGTAACCATAAATAAAAAATACACTAGGCCGGTTTGCATATACCCTTGTCATAATTGTGTCGTAAACATTCTTTTGCTCCCCTTTCATAGTCGACATCAACATACGATGCTCGTCTTCCAATGTTTTTGTCATAGCTCATCTCATCATAGATTAACCTATTACGCGCCTAATGTATTAACGACACATCAGGCTGAGGCATCGTCGGATAATCGTCCTTCATGTTTTTGTCATGGCTCCGTAGTAATAATTGGATAAAGATGTATCTGAAGAGTTAACTGCAAAAAAAAAAAAAAAAAAAATTTTAGTGTAATAGTTGGCTAAAGATTCAACCATAAATACACAAAAAAATTCAAACAGTGGCTACCGTTTGTGATATCAGACAATGGTGAAAACGCCCCATTAACTTTTCTATCAGTCTTTCGCAACATTTCTTCAGGTTATTAATGTGTAAGGTTGGTATTGGCATGTAAGAAAAAACAGTTGATACATTTAACTCTTAATCCTCCATTTGGAGTATGTTGTTGCCCATGAACATTAGAAGGCATTATATAATGACCACACCAACCTTAACCATTACACTGTATTACGTTTCAAATGATATTTACAAACCAACAAATGCATTGAGAAAACAAACCATTGAATGTTATAACCCCCCAACTATTTTTTTTAGATAACCACAAAATGTAGTTAAAGCATTGTATTAGCACATCATTTATTACTATTGTAAGTCAATGGCTTCTGATGTAATACACCACATATAGTATGAGCACGGATGTAATACTCAATACAGTTTTCAATGGTTACAAACTAAAAAAATAGCAAATAGTGATCACTATTCTATTGAGAACCAACATATATTGGTTATTAAACTTTTTTTGTCACGTCCATAATTATATATTACTGCCAAACGAATTTTTGAACTTAAATTTGAATATTTTGGTTTAATAACCAACATGCATTGTAACAAATGACATTACTACAATATATTCCACTCTCATATACTATAGGTGATTTGTAAAGATTAGTAATAAGATATGTCCCTACTCAAGAACTAATTTCTATTCGATGCTATACCAATAATTAAGGCACTAATCCTTCACGGGATCTAAAAAGGGCTGGGATACTGCCATGAAGCAAGTTTGTCGTGGTAAAATTAGATAGTTGGTCTAGCGCCAAATGGACAAAGACAATCAGGGATAAATAATATGAGACTGATAAACATAAATGGCTAGGAATTGAAAGGAATTTTATCACCAAACCATATGGAAAACAAAATCCAATCGACTTTAAACAATTTAAATATAGCACAAAATTCACCACATCTATATTTTTTTAATTCTCCTTATAGTATATTGTTTTTCTAAAGCTTGAAAGCATTAATCCTGCAAAAATAATGATTGTTACCAACCTGCCATTAACCATGATAGGCATGACGTAGAGGTAATAAGATCAAATTCTATGCAGACAACCATAATGAAATTAAAGAACTAAACTCAAGAGGCTTTGATCTATGGTGAGTAAAAATCCTGGGATTATTTTGTCATAATAATTTTTTGCTTCATTATATTAATAATGTAATATGAATTTTTAGCAACTTTTGGGTGAAAATATTCAAATTTAATTACTGTAGAATATTAATGTATTATCACTTTTTGTTAATTTTTTGTAGATAAATTTAATTGCACCCATCATGATAGCATTATTGTGATGAAACTAAGTAGAATAAATGAACCAAGAGGAGATGATTTCAGTTAGATTCACAACGACTGAGGATTTCATAGACAGAAGATGAATGGTGACGTCGTGGCCATCCTTTTAAGGAATGTAAGAGGCTCATCAGTCTCTTTTGAAGAGCATATGTTCCCATAGTGATTGGGAACATCGAACTCACTTTTTTTTATATCATTCTCTTCTTACTTTTAATATCATTTTATTCCCTAATAATGATAATGAAATTGTTTCTATCTACACTTTTTAGGTTATGCAAATATGGTTCAAAGAAGAAAAACCACGAGTCTTGGATTATGATTTGAGGTTGTAATTTGAGAAAAAGGTTCAAGACTTTCTATTTGTTTTGTAATTTCCATGTATGCTCCCATGCTTCTTTTCTTGATTTTTTACTTACTCTTTTATGGTCAGTCCAGACATTGTATATTTCAAAAGTGATTCGACGGGTAGTTTTGTAGATTTGATGGACTCAAGTTCCATGGTTGTTTTTGATAACGAATTTTATGCTCGATCCAATTTGATCCCCGAACAACTTTTTTTTTCGTCTCATTGTTTCTCATTCCATCTTTACCTTATCCAAAGGTCACCCAACTACTCAAAGACAAAATCCAACTCTCATAATCACGAAACCAAAAGGCATTATTCCTTCTCAAATTAATCTTTACTTCTCACTTGGAATAATCATGCATCTTCTCATTCAATCTTATTCATTATTCACATTTAAATTCAATTAATCTTCATCTTCGCGTAATTTGTAAATGCATGTCAGTTTTTGGTTTCTTCTCAATTGAAATTTTCAGTTTCTGAGTAGTTATAAATTCCAATTATTACAGTTTCTTTATCTTTCAGAAAAATTTCCAAATCCTGGAAGAAAATGTATGTTAGTTAGGTTGGTCATTCTTTTATAATATTATACATGTAGTTGTGTATCTAGGCTTGAAAGAGTGGTACAAGTTGCATAAAATGTTGTATTTTACTCTTTTTTTTCTCCTTTTTTTGGGCTGGTCATTCTTCCATAATATCATACATGTAGTTGTGTATCTAGGCTTGAAATTCGTTATATTTCTTTTGTTTGTTCTTGAATTTTGGATGAAGCAATCCAATACTTGAATTCATTGTTGTCACAAATGCATGTAAAGTCCTCAATTCAGATAACGATTAAAGTTTCATTTTTTTGTTATATATTGTCTTTACCTTCTACTCTTTGAAAATTCTCTTAATAGAAACTATTGAAAGGTTATTAGTTTAACTTTCTCAATACTCTGTATAATATGAGTTTTCTCATTGATAATAAGCCTCATCTTTGGCAAATAAGCTCATTGTACACTGGGTACTTATACAATAGAATAATGCTTATTGTTAGTTTTCAAGAATATAGTTGAATTAAGCAATAAATATGTCATGACGAATGAAATATAGTTGCAAGTTAAATAGTTGAAGGAGTCAATCTATGCCTTTTCAGTTTAATGTTTTTTCTTTTCTTTTTCTAAATATAATTTCATTGCAGGAATAATGGATGATGTCAATTGTCTTTTGTATACAAGAGAAGAGGTGGTGAGAATGTGTACATGCTATATAATTACTTGGTGGGGGAGGGGATGCACTCATAAACCTGCATCAAACTATGACTGCAATGCTATGTTTAATTTAGTGATATCTAGCAGTGGATACATGAAGGAAATTTAACATTGGTGTGTTATTATGAGTAGAATTGTAGGTCTGTTATAAATTTCAATGTAGGAAGCGTGAGATTATCAATAGAGTTTATGTAATAACGTAAACAAGCTATTATATAAAGGAAATTTAACATTGGTGTGTTATTATGAGTATAATTGTAGGTCTATTCTAAATTTCAATGTAGGAAGCGTGAGATTATCAATAGAGTTAATGTAATAACGAAAACAAGCTATTATAGGTTTGTATTTTGCTTGAGTTAAAGTGTAGGTTTGTATTTGCTCTGTTGTTATTGAGCTAGAGCTCAGTGTAGTCTCTACTGAAATATGACTATAGTTTGTTATGAGAGTTGTGTTGTATTTGCAATGAATTATTAGGCGGTATTCTTTTTTTGGGTACAATAGGTGGTATTCTTAATAGAGTCTATTAACGAGAAGACACGAGGATTTCCAAATCCTATGGTGTGGATATACAATATAATTTATTTGTGTATCATGAATAATTTTTTTTTACAAAAACAAAATGATATTCATTCATTCAAATTGAGAGATTACTTTATTCAACACCGCTAAAAACGTAAAGGATGAATCTGTGAACAAACTCACAACATCCAAGTTAATAGCATATAACGGCATAATGCCAACAAAAATATATGGTAAAATTAAAGTGACCGGAATATCCATGGCCTTCGGATCTGCAACGTTGACGCCCAAATCTTTGATTGAATAATCGATCGTTCAATATGAATCAAATGAATACTGCACGAAGACGGGAAATCAAACAACGCCGCACAAGACGACGAACAACAAACTACCACACTTAGATGATGAAATCACAAAGAAAAAACCTAGATCTATGTGAAAATCACTTATTTATATTGAAATAGAGAGAAAAAGATGAAGAGGGGTGATTTTAGGTCAAGAATTGACCCAAAACCACCCCTCGATGAAGAAACTGTAAGAGAAAACCTAGAGTGTATCATGAATAATTGGTGATGAGTTTATAGCAACCATTAAATTTATTTTTTATTCTTTACCTATTTAACTATTTTCTATTGCAATATATTAGATAGCACTCCTGTCATTTGGTAATGTTTATTGAGATGATGAGTGATAAACTTGAAAAAAATCTTGGCCACTCATCCAAATTCTATAATTATCAATTTGATTTTTTTTTTATTACGTGATTATTACTCTTCTTTGTATTAACTACTAATTCCCAACTCTTTCTATCCTATGCTTTGTGAATTATACAGAGACACCTTCTTACATTGTGTCTTTGCCTTTTTTTTTATAAATTTCTTTGAGATATTAATTTCAATTTTTTTGGTTTTAAAAGTTTTATTGACTTTGTCTGAATATTAGGGATTATTTAGTGAAACTAATGAATTGCATTTTATTATCTTACTGTTTCATATTTATCATAGCTTTAATTTTAGTTGAACCCGGTTGCATATGGTCATTCTTCACACTTTTTGCCATTACGCCACACAAGTTTTGGTTGAATTAATTTCGCTTTAAAAATATATATTCACGACATTAATCTTTAATTAATTACATTTTACTAGCAAACCTCTAAAATTGCCTCCGCTTCTTATCCCAACTTTTCCAATTTCCATAAACTTTAATTTTCTCTTACAGAATATTGGTTTAAACAATTATTTCTATGAATTAAAATTACATAATTAAATAGTTATTCCAACTCATAAAACCCGTGCGGCATCAATCAGTTCAATCTCTATTGGATTCGGTTCAACTTGATTCTAGATGACTGAAACCAAATCAATTGGCAAACAGATTAAATACCAATTCAAGTGGTTGAAAAGGCTGATTCGATATTATGCTTTAAAATGCATTTATATGGTTCAGTTGAATCAGGTAGGTTCTAAATTATAATTATTATTTTTTGGTACATTATAAAACATATCTATAAAAACTTTTTTAATTAAAATAAATTAAAAACATATCTATAATATTTATCAATAACGGTTATACAAAATTTTCGTGTATAGATGATTAATTAGGCTAAGAGATTGATCTTAGTCTACTTGCTAAACTATTGTGATCATATGTAATTGATTGTTATGGTTAGAATATATGTAACAAATTAGTGACAAAGGGGACTAGATCCTCCCCGATGACCGAAAAGTCTAGCGAAATCATACCCATTAAAAAATAAATACATTTGAGAAATTAAATGTTAAAATCAAGAGAGAGAAGATGTTTAATGGATTAGATTTGGCGTCAGAGAAAACTGCGTATGTTTTCACGGGTGACAATCTATTCCCGTGACAAAGAAGGTATTCAAACTATCCCAATAGATTTTTAATAATTATCAAGAGTCTGTCAAGTTTATTTTTAACTCCCAAAAATCTAAACATTATGCAAAACCCCTTGTAAAAAATATTGTTACAATAGTTATAATCAAATAATTGTAAAAATGTCAAATTAGTCTTTCACCAATTCATTCTCCTCAACAAAACATTATAAGATCATAGTTCATATGAATATGTATTGCTTGTTAACATCTCCATAGGACATCAACAGTCTAAAAAATAATACTTATTTAGATATACAGTAAAATGAATATTAATTGAGTCAACAAAACTTGACTCAGTTTTAGATCAAATCTTAATGACTCAAGTTAATCTTATGTACTCCTTCCGTCCCAAAATGTATGACGTTTTGGGCATTTCATAAAAATTAAGAAATGCAATTAATATTGTGTGGAAAAGAGATATTATGAGTTGTTTTACAAAATTGCTCTTAATAAATAATATGGGAAAGATAAATGAAAGAATTGAAAGAAGAGAGAGTAATAAATAGTTAAGGTTATAATAGGAAAAGCAACATTAATATTGCATTGGTATTGTAAAGCAACATATAATTTGGGACAAATTTTTCTCTCTAAAGCGACATACAATTTGGGACGGAGGGTATAAGATTGAAGAGTGTATATTTAAACAATGAATTGAATACTATATGCCTGCCTATATGGCACCTTATTAACCCTAGCACGTGAATTGGTGACCAATGAAACGCATCATAGTTGTAAGCGTATGCAGAGAAGGACAACAGTGGCATGTGTCCCTAACTTGGTCCCGTGAATAAGCTCTTTCATGGTCCCCACACACAAACACAGTTCGGTAGGGAGATCAGATGGCAAGTTGCACATTACCTTGCTTTCCTCATTCATTCCCCCCTTTCTACGTTGGTTCAAATCAAAGACACAACTACAACCACACAAGTCAAGTGCCACAAAATATTTGGTATAACCAACCAATAAATAGTATTTGACAATTTATACTTAAATTAATTTCTTTTAAATTAACAAACAAAACACTAAACAAAATTTATGTATTTTGTTCCATTGTAGATTTGTCTTGATCCCATGTTTCATTATATACTATATAATGAAGTGATTAATGAGTTTCAATTATAAAATCGATTTGATTTAAATAATGGACTTGACGTTACTTCCTCGAGATACACATTGAATTGATCATTTTTCTATAAACATGGAGGTTTACGTGAGTTGACTCTTACACGCTCAACAAAACTATTGTATATCTTAAAACTCAAATAACAATAAGGTATTTATATATTACTTATCAATAAGGTCTCACGCTAACAACAAAAGTTGAATCCACAACTCTATGAAGTTTGAGTTAATTCCTTACAAAGTGCTCAATTGAAGAGGGAAAAAGTACTTCGATCTCCCTTTCTAGCTTTACCGCAATATCTATATGTGGAAAAATACAAACCTTGCAGTTGCAAGTGGTACAACATCAAGAGCAAGTTGGAATAGCATGCTCATCTACCCCACATGATGGACTAAACCAACCGTCATACATTACATAGGATTGATATTGATTAATGAATGAAATAGCTAACGGCTAGTTAGAGTTGATTTGGGTGAGATATGAGGGCATAGTTAAGCCAACTTTTAATTGTAACATCATCAACTCAACCACATTCAATCCCCCTTATGTATGTTAGTGCCAAAACTAGTCGATGTGACAAGTCTTTTCCCTGTGGGCACACTCGTCACAACTGAAAACTGGTTTAACGGCCTTTGCATACTGTCCTCTTCTCTACATTAATTTTTATTTATTTATTTAATTCTTTTCATATACTATATAAAAAATAAATAAAAATTCCGTCCAAATGTATTTTAATGATGGTGATCTTCATTAATCGGATCGGACAAAATAAGGTTCTATTTTGTTCAGCCATATGTAACTTACGATGGTGATCTTGGTATTGGTTTTTAAATACAATTTTAACACGAAAACA